>OGCQ01000033.1_pt1 | contig 260753 bp, 220 predicted proteins | sample 1570161 | NCBI WGS metagenome assembly OGCQ01 (sample SAMEA4384402, study PRJEB24528) | human gut metagenome
GCCGCACCAGCGACCCGCGGTCGTCGCGAAGCTCCACGTAGACGTAGCGGCTCGCAGCGATGGGACGGTGCGTCGCTGCGTCCGCGCAGTGAGCGCGAAGCCAGATCGTATCTCCCGCGATATACGAATCCTTGTCCGTATGGAGATGCAATTTCTCTTGCGGATAACGCTCTATCTGAGCGGAAAATCCGTTAAAATCCTTACAGGGGGGGGGTAGTTCGGGAGTCTCCGAACGCATTCAGCGAGAGAACCAATGCTACCCCGATCGCAGTCGTGCAGAGATCGAGTTTCATAGCGCATATTGTTTTGGTTTTCGTAAAAATAGGTATTTTATTCCGAATTGCAAAAAAAATAGCACAAAAAGTTGCGGCGAGCAGTCCGCCGACCGCAAACAGCGACGGCTCCGTCACCGCTTCTCCCCCTCCAATCCGCGGGTGCTCAGCAGGCCGCACGCCGCCTGGATGTCCTCGCCGCGCGAGGCTCGGATCGTGGTGGTGATCCCTCTGGCCGTAAGCGTATCGCGGAAACGCTCCATGGCCGCACGGTCGGGCGAGAAATAGGGCGAATCGGGGATGCGGTGAAAACGGATCAGGTTGATGCGGCAGCGCAATCCGTTGAGCAGGCGGCACAGTTCGCGCAGATGCCGCGGCGAATCGTTGAGCCCCTGCATCAGGATATATTCGAACGACACGCGGCGCTGCCCCGTGAAGTCGTAGTCGCGCAGCACGTCGACCAGCTCGCGGATCGGATAGGCCCGTTCGATCGGCATGATCGCCGCACGCTCCTCGGCAAAGGGGTTGTGCAGCGACACGGCCAGATGTACCCGCGTCGTGTCCAACAGCCGCCGCAGCTGCGGGGTGACGCCCGCCGTCGAGAGCGTGATGCGCGTGGGCGACCAGCCGAAGCCCCACTCGGCCGTAAGCACTTCGATGGCCCGCAGTACGGCGTCGGGATTGTCGAGCGGCTCGCCCATACCCATAAAAACGATGTTGGTCAGGCGGTCGCGTTCGGGCAGCGACTCGATCTGATTGAGAATCTCGGCCGCCGTGAGCGAATGCTGCAATCCCTGCCGGCCGGTGGCGCAGAAACGGCAGCCCATGCGGCAGCCCGCCTGCGACGAGACGCAGAGCGTGGCGCGGTCGCCGTCGGGGATATAGGCCGATTCGATGAAATGCCCCTGCACGGTACGGAACAGGTACTTCTTCGTTCCGTCGGACGACGTGCTGACCCCGACGGGTGCCGAAAGCCCCGTGTCGCAACGTTCGGCGAGCCGCACGCGCGCCGCCGCCGGCAGGTCGGTCATCGCCGCCGCGTCGGTCGTGTGCCTGCGGTAGAGCCAGCGGGCGATCTGGCCGGCGGCGAACCGCGGCAGCGACAGCTCTTCGCAGAGCCGCCGCAATTCGGTCATGTCTTTTCCGTAGAGGTATTCCATAAAACAAACGTGCGCAGCGGCCGGAGTTCTCCGCCCCGGCGGATAGTGCCGGCAGGGGTCTGCACGCCCCCTCGCCGACGACAAAAGTAGATAAAAAACATCGATTTTTTCCGCCGACCGATTCGTTTTTGATTTTTTCTTTCTATATTTGTGGTGTGGAGTGAGCCGTAAATGCGCCGCAACGGGTTCGACGAAGCTGTGGGAACGGCTCGGGCCGGATGGCGGAAAACGAGCCAACCGACTGGATAACAATCAAAAAACAGAATAATGGAAATCAAAAAATCACCGAAAGCCGACCTCCAGAACAAGCGGGGTCTTCTGCTCGAGATTGGTTTGATAATTGCACTCGGCGGCGTTATCGCTGCGTTCGCATGGACGCCCAAGGAGCAGAAAATAGAAAAGCTCGATCTGAATATCGCCCCCGTCGAGGAGGAGATCATGGAGATCACGCGTCAGGAGCAGAAGCCGCCCGAGCCGCCCAAGAAGACGGAGATCACCGTGATTACCGATATTCTGAAAGTCGTAACCAACGATACCAAAATTACGACAAACGTCGATTTCGCCGAGTTCGAGGACGATGTGGAGATCGTACAGCAGGTAGCTGTCGAGGAGGAGGAGATCGTCGAGGAGCAGCCGTTCCTGGTCGCCGAGACGATGCCTTCGTTCCAGGGCGGTTCGCTCAACGATTTCCGCAACTGGGTTCAGAGCAAGGTCCGTTATCCGGCCATCGCCCAGGAGAACGGTATTTCGGGCAAGGTGGTGCTGACCTTCGTCATCGAGAAGGACGGCCGTCTGACCAACATTCAGGTGCTCCAAACGCCGGACCGCTCGCTCTCGGAAGAGGCGATCCGCGTATTGCAGCAGTCTCCGAAATGGTCGCCGGGCAAGCAGCGCAACCAGCCTGTGCGTGTGAGGTACACCCTGCCTGTGGAATTCCGCATCCAGCAGTAAACCTTCACCGACCGCCGGAGACCGTGCCGCGAACCGTCCGACCTTCGGAAGTCCGAATCAATAATAAGGGTATCTCTTTTCGGGGGATACCCTTTTTTTCAATGCGACTTGAATTATGACAGAGAACAAATCCACCATACAAACCGCCGCAGGAGTACCGGAGCGCGAACGAGCCGTACTGGTGGCCGTCGTGCGCGACAGCCAGGAACTCCGCCAGAGCGAGGAGTACCTCGACGAGCTGGAATTTCTGGCCGAAACGGCCGACATCACGACGGTCAGACGGTTCAGCCAACGGCTGCCGCAACCTTCGTCGCGCATCTACGTGGGACCGGGCAAACTCGAAGAGATCGCCGCCTACTGCGAAGAACACGCCGTCGACGTGGCGATCTTCGACGACGAACTCACGCCGGCGCAGACCCGCAACATCGAGCGGGCGATGCCCTGCCGCATCCTCGACCGCACGCGCCTGATTCTGGACATCTTCCTCGCGCGTGCGCAGACAGCCTATGCCAAAACGCAGGTGCAGCTGGCCCAATACGAATACATGCTGCCCCGGCTCGCCGGCCTGTGGACGCACCTCGAACGGCAGCGCGGAGGCACGGGCACGCGCGGCGGCGCCGGCGAACGCGAGATCGAAACCGACCGCCGTATCGTGCGCAACCGCATCTCGAAATTGAAGGAGGATCTCAAAAAGATCGACCGCCAGATGGCCGTGCAGCGCTCCAACCGCGGACAGCTGGTGCGCGTGGCGCTGGTGGGATATACCAACGTGGGCAAATCGACGCTGATGAACCTCATCGCCAAGAGCGAGGTTTTCGCCGAGAACAAACTCTTCGCCACGCTCGACACGACGGTGCGCAAGGTGGTCTTCGACAACCTGCCCTTCCTGCTGTCGGATACCGTAGGATTCATCCGCAAACTGCCGACGGAGCTGATCGAATCGTTCAAATCGACGCTCGACGAGGTGCGCGAAGCCGATCTGCTGCTGCACGTGGTGGATATTTCGCACCCCCGGTTCGAGGATCAGATCGCCGTGGTGAAGCAGACCTTGCAGGAGATCGGCGCGGGCGACAAACCGGTCTACCTAGTTTTCAACAAGATCGACGCCTATACGTGGACGGAGAAGGCCGACGACGACCTGACGCCCGCCACGGACGAAAACCGTTCGCTCGACGACCTGAAACAGAGCTGGATCGCCAAGGCCAATACCCCCTGCATCTTCCTCTCGGCCAAACGGCGGACCAACATCGACAAGTTCCGGCAGGATCTCTACGGCATGGTGCGCGAGATCCACGCCGGACGCTATCCCTTCAACAACTTCCTCTACTGACCCGGAAATCCAACACCCCCGCATTATGGAGATCAACATTCTGAACCGACAGAACACCGTCCTCAACAAGTTCATCGCCGAGATCCGCGACCGCAGGATCCAGTGCGATTCGATGCGTTTCCGCCGCAATCTGGAACGCATCGGCGAACTGATGGCCTACGAAATCTCGAAACGGTTCCGCTACACGCCCCGCACGGTCGAGACACCGCTCGGCGAGGCCGAAGTCGAGCTCTACGACAACGAAATCGTCATCGCCACGATCCTGCGCGCAGGCCTTCCGTTTCACCAGGGCTTCCTGAACTATTTCGACGACGCGCAGAACGCCTTCGTATCGGCCTACCGCAAGAGCAAGAAGGACGGCACGTTCACCGTCAAGGTCGAGTACATCTCGTGCGGAAGTCTCGAAGGGAAGACGATGCTGCTGGTCGACCCGATGCTCGCCACCGGATCGTCGGCGGCGCTGGTCTACGAAGCGCTCGTCGAGAAGGGAGGTATGCCGGCCCACACCCACGTGGCGTCGATCATCGGTTCGGAGCAGGGCGTAGACTACGTGCAGCGCCACATGCCGCATGCGACCACTTCGCTCTGGTGCGCCGCCGTGGACGAAGAGCTGACCTCGCGCTCCTACATCGTTCCCGGTATCGGCGATGCGGGCGATCTGGCCTACGGAGAGAAGTTGTAACCGCCGCTGCCCCCGAACGGACGGCAGGCGGAGCGCACCGCCGCCGTCCGCTTCCGGCTTCGTCGGGGAGGATTGAAAAAACATGAAACGATTCATCGAAAACCGTCCGTCATCGGACACCGCCCGCCGGCCCCTTCCGCCGCTGGCCGGCAACCTGCTCTTTCTCGGCGCCCTCTTCGCCATGAGCCTGCTCGTGATGGCGATCGAGAAACCGCTCTTCCTGCTGTGGTACCACGCGCAGGCGGCCGAAGCTTCGGCCGCAGAGCTGGCGCTGGTCGTCTGGAACGGATTGAAACTCGACCAGACCGTAGCGGGATACATCACCGCACTGCCGCTCCTGGTCGTGCTCGCAGCCCTCTGGATTCCGGGGCGATGGAGCCGCAGCGTGCTGAAAGGCTACCTGCTCGTCATCGCCGCCGTCGCCGCCACGGCGTTCGCCGCCAACCTCGCCCTCTACGAATACTGGGCCTTCCCGCTCGACAGCTCCGTGCTGCAATACCTCGCCTCGCCCAAAGAGGCGCTGGCGAGCGTCACGGCCGGACAGCTCCTGCTGCAACTGCTGGTCGCCGCGGCGGTCTTCGGAGGCATGGCGTGGTGCTACCTGCGCGTACTGCGGCTTTACGACCCCGCCCGGCGGTCGACACATCGCGCAGGCAGCACGCTGGTGCTGCTGCTGGCGGCAGGAGTGCTCTTCCTGCCGATCCGCGGCGGGGTGTCGGTGGCAACGGCCAATGTCTCGAAGGTCTATTTCAGCGGCCGGATGTTCCTGAACCATGCGGCGGTCAATCCGCTTTTCTCGTTTCTCTCGACCCTGTCGGACGGTGACGACGCCCTCTACGAATACGAATTCTTTCCCGAACCGGAGCGTGCGGCGATCTTCGAGCCGCTACGCGGCGACCTGCCTGCCGGGATCGGAACCGACACGCTGCTGCGCACCCGACGGCCGAACGTCGTGCTGTTCCTGGTCGAAAGCTTCGGCCGCTCGACGGTCGACGAGCGTGTCGGAGGCGAACCCGTAGCACCCGAATTCCAACGGTTGAAGGGCGAGGGAGTCTATTTCGACAACCTCTTCGCCAACTCGTTCCGCACCGACCGCGGCACGGTAGCCGTGCTGAGCGGATTTCCCGCCCAGACCAAGATGTCGGTCATGAAGCTGCCCGTCAAGAGCCAGCGGCTCCCCTCGATCGCCCGCTCGCTGCGCCGCGAAGGCTATGCCACGAGCTTCTACTACGGCGGCGACCTCAACTTCACCAACACGGCCTCCTACCTCTACGGCACGGGCTTCGACCGGCTCACGTGGCAGAAAGACCTGCATTTCGACGCCCCGACTTCGAAATGGGGCTATGCCGACGACGTGGTGATCGACGCCTTTACCGACCATGTGCTCGCCGAAGCCGCATCGCAGCGTCCCTTCTTCGCCGCGATGCTCACGCTGTCGAGCCACGAACCGTTCGACGTACCGTTCGCGAAGTTCGACGACCCGATGCTCAACGCCATGGCCTTCACCGACGCCTGCCTCGGCCGCTTCGTGGAACGCGTGCGGCAGACTCCCGTATGGAAAGACCTGCTCGTCATCCTCATCGCCGACCATGCCTACCCCTACCCCTACGGCATCGCCAACAGCGACGCGCTGCGTCACCGCATCCCGATGCTGTGGCTGGGCGGCGCCGTGCGCCGTCCGGCGGTAGTCGAAACCTACGGCTCGCAGAGCGATCTGGCGGCCACGCTGCTCGCGCAGCTGGGGATCGCTCACGGCGATTTCCTTTTCAGCCGCGACCTGTTCGATCCGGCGCGCCCCAAATTCGGCTACTGGTGTTTCAACAACGGCTTCGGCGTGGCCGACGCCGGCGGCACGACGATCTTCGACTGCACCTCCGCCCGCGTGATCTCGCCCGACAGCACGGCCGCGCAGCTGCGCGACGGAAAGGCGATGCTCCAAACCACCTACAAGGCGATACGGGAGCTGTAAAAATCCGGAGAATCGAAATCCGATCTGTGCCATCCGGTGCATGAATTTCGATTACGCAGAATTCAAGAACCGCCCCTTCGGAAGGGGCGGTTCTTATCGTTACCGGAAAATCGGGGAAGGGAGAGAAAACCGCCCCTACGGCACCGGATCGTAGCCGCTGCCGCCCCACGGATGGCAGCGCGCCAGCCGTTTCAGGGTGAGCCAGCCGCCCTTGACGGGCCCGTATTTGCGCAGCGCCTCGACGGCATACTGCGAACAGGTCGGCGTAAACCGGCACGAAGGCGGCGTGAAGGGCGAGATGCAGAGTTGGTAGAACTTCACCACGGCGATCAGCGGCAGCGCCGCCGCACGTTTACAGACGCTCCGCAATCTGTTGAAGAATCCGGCGCAGGGCATTTTCGACGGTTTTATAGGGAACGATCTCCTTCGAGGAGTAGATCAGCGCCACGTCCACGGCAGCCGTCTTTCCGCCCTCCGCGAGCAGCAGCCCCTTGTTGAGCCGGTAAGCCTCCTTCGCCCGGCGGCGGAGAAGGTTGCGCCGGTTGGCGCGCTTGTGGAACTTCTTGGGAACGGAAAAGAGCACTTCGGCCGACATGCGGTCGTCGGCCTCGGCGAACCAGACGTAACGGAACGGATAGACGAAACCCGACTCGCCGCTCTCGAACAGGCGGCGGATCGCACCCAGCGTGCGCAACCGTTCGGCGCGGGGCAATGTACGGGACGGGATCATCGTATTCTCTCAATGGAGGCGGACGTACCGCCTCCGGTCGTTATTTCTTGTCGGCCGACGAACGGCGTGCGCGGCTCTTCTTAGCCAGCTTGTGCTGCTGCGAACGGATGAACTCCTCCTTCTGCTTGTCCTCGACGAACTGCGCCGCCTCGACCTCCTTGCCGGCGTGCACCTGGTCGATGTAGATGTCGATCGCCTTGACCATCGAAGGAGCTTCGGGCGTCGGAGCCTTGATCTTGACGGTCAGTCCCGCCTCGATGGCGCAGCGCAGCGTCGCCTCGCCGAAGGCGGCGATCGTCGGCAGTTCGTCGCCGAACTGCTCGATGAGCACCTTGACCTCCGAGGGAGAATAGATGCCCACCACGTCGTAGGAACGGATGTCGATCCCCTCGGGATCGGCCGCCACCGTGCGGGCGAGAATCACCGGATGGAACGAGAATTTGAGCTTGGCCATCGTCTCGGGCAGATCGGGCTTGTGCGGCTCGCTGAGCGTGAGCAGGAACTTCTCCTCCTTGTGCTTGATGAGCAGTTCGATCAAATTGGTGAACGAACCGTCGGCAAACGAAATTTTACGTTTGCGGTAGACGATGTATTTTTGCAGGTAGAGCGCCACGGCCTCCGTCTGGCAGATGTACTTCATCGTTTCGGGAACGGTGATACGCGCCTCCTCGCAAATACGGAAAAAGCTGTCGACGGTCGTGCGCGACGTGAAAATTACGGCCGTATGATCCAATATCTCGACCCGCTGCTGCCGGAACTCCTTGAGCGAAACGCCCGCAACCCGAATGAACGGATGATAATCGACGGTTATGCGCTGTCTGCGCGCCAATTCGAAGAAAGGAGACTTTTCGGGGATAGCCGGCTGCGGCTGAGAGACAAGAATTCGACTGACTTTCGTTACACTCATTCTTAACTGTGTTTTATCAACATGAGCACCGCAAATGCCACCGGTGCGATTTCGATGGTGCAAAGGTACAAAATCCAATGCAAATTCGAAATATTTTTTGCGACAAACAACGAATGAATCTCTCTGAGAAATAGCAATATAATCGTCGCAGACAACCCGACTATCCCGCATAACCAGCCTGATCCTGAACCGATTGGACAGAGTGCATAAAGCAAAATGAACGGCAGGACCGAGAGGCTCGCCAGCGCGAAATGGAACTGTTTGACATAGAGAAGCGTCTCGACGAACGACTGCGTGAGCGTCACCTGTCCGATGCACCACAATGCGATCGTCTGCATCAGGACGACGGCCTCGGCCGCCAGCACGGCCGCCACGCAGAGACCCTCCCGCCAGAGCGGCGGAAGGGCGTCGAACGTACCCGCCGGCAGCCAGTCGTCGCATAGGCGTACGGTCAGCACGCCGATCCCCACGACGCCGAGTACGCAGCAACGGCGCAGGAAATGGCTGTGGATCACGCCGCGCTTCTGCAACGTCCGCTGTCCGGCGTTTCGGTCGAACCCGAAACTCCCGGCCAGCATCCGCACTTCGCTGTAATTGGTATAGAGCAGCAACAGATAGGAAGCCGCCAGCAGCAGGACGACGGCCTGATAGACGACCGATCCGGAGAGGGGCGCTGCCGTTTCCGCGACCGCATGACCGACGTCGCCCAGCGTCGACGCCGCACCGAACAGCTCCGCCGCCGAAGCATCCGCCAGCGACGCGACACCCTGCGCCGTACGCGCCGTCCAATCGCTGAGCCATCCGCCGAGCGTCAGCGCCCGTTCGGCCGCCGAGAGCGGCTCCACCTGCGGAAACGCGGCTGGAAAAGCGTCCGGAAGGGCGGCTGCGGTATGCACCAGCGAATCGGCCGCCGCGAACGAATCGGAGAGGGCTTCCGCCGCACGGAGCCCCCCGTCCAGCGTATCGGTGCAGACGCCCGCCGCATGCACGACGGCCCCCGCCGGCCCGGCCGGCGTTCCGTTCGCCGCGAGCGAATCGGCGGCGACCGACAGATCGTCCGGCCGGATCATGCGTCGAAAAAGCGTTTGAGCGTAATGCGGATCATGGTACCCTTGCCCGGCTCCGACTCCACGACGGCGATCTTACCGTTGTGATACTCCTCGATGATACGGCGCGAGAGCGACAGTCCGAGCCCCCAGCCGCGCGTCTTGGTCGTGAAGCCGGGCTCGAAAATCCGCTTCCAGTTGCTTTTGGGAATGCCCTTGCCCGTATCCTTCACGTCGATCATCACGTTTTGGTCGTCCATCGAGAGCCGCACGTCGATCGACCCGTGTCCTTGCAGGGCGTCGAGCGCATTTTTCATCAGGTTCTCGACCACCCATTCGAAGAGCGCCGGATTGATGTTGGCCTCGATCGGAGCGATGGCCAGCCCGTTGTAGTCGAGCGTGACGTTGCGCGGAATACGCTTGCGGAAATACATCACCGCTTCGCCCACCACTTCGTTGACGGTCGCCTTTTGGAGTACCGTCTCGGAGCCGATCTTCGAGAAGCGGTCGACGATTTTCAGCAGATGCGTCAGATCCTTGTTCATCTCCTCGACCGCCTCCTGATCGACGGGCTGGCTGCGCAGATACTCGATCCACCCCAGCAGCGACGACGTAGGCGTTCCCAGCTGATGCGCCGTCTCCTTCGCCAGACCGATCCACACGCGGTTCTGTTCGTCCTGCTTCGACGAACGGAAGGCGATGTATCCGATGAAGATGAAGAAAAAGATGACCCCCAGCTGCACGTAAGGGAAGAGGTAGAGCCCTTTGAGCAGCTTCGACTTGCCGTAGAAGATGATGTGCCGGTGTTCGGGACCCCACCAGTAGTTGACCGTCTTGGGCTGGTTCTCCTCCGTGAAGCGGTCGATCTGGCGGCGCAGCCGGTCGGGATGGTCCAACACCTCGCGCGGCACCAGATGCGACTGGATGACGTTGAGCCGCTCGTCGGTGATGATGAAGGGGATGTTGTTGCGGTTCGAGAGGATGCCCTTGATGAGCGGATCGTTGACCGAGCCGCCGAAGGCGTCGCGGCTCGCCTGCTCCATGGCGTGCGCCCACACCTCGACGTCGTGCTGCTCCTTCTCGCGCAGGTCGTGCGCCATGCGGTTGGTGTAGACCAGCGACAGCAGGCAGATGACCATGCCCACGGCGATCACCACGATCCGGTTGCGGAACGAGAGCGTATAGCGGTTGAGCAGGTATTTCAACGACCGGCGTGCCATGCGGAATCGGGTTTATTTTCGGACGGTATCCTGTTCGTGCAGAATGCGGGCGTACTCCTTCCCGTCGTCGAGCAGTGCGACGGCGCGATGCACCTCGCGGTCCTCCGTGAGCGTATGCTCCGTAACCCCCTCCGCATAGCTGTAACGCAGGATGACGGCGCCGTTGAGCGTCTCCATGATCTCGCGTTTGTAGGTTTGCAGGTTGGTCGCCTTGTCGTCGCGGATGCCGGCCTCGATCGCCTCGATCTCCGCCGCGAGCGACTCCTCGTAGAGGTCGGCCCTGGCCGCCTCCTTGATCCGGTTGAGCGCCCGCCGCGTGTCCGACTCGTATTTGACCTCCTTGTCGGCCATGAACTGCTCGAAGCGCTCGTAATCGGCGTCGGTGAGGGTGAAGGTGCGCGGATCGATCCGCTGCATCCCGTGCTCGCGGAAGTAGAGGTCGGCGAAATCGTCGACGTAACCCATGGCATAGAGCGTCATGGCGAAACGGCTGATGTATTCGGGATCGATGCGTTCGTCGGGCATGATGCCGCCGCCGTCGTAGACCTTGCGGCCGCCGCGCGTGCGGAACTCGCGCACGAGCGAATCGGGCACGCTCTTCACGGCCCCCTTCTCGTCGCGCGACGAGTAGTCGATCGCCTGGATGCAGCGGCCCGAGGGGATGTAGTATTTGGCCGTGGTGACTTTCAGGAAGCTGTTGTAGCCCAGCGGGCGCGTCGTCTGCACCAGTCCCTTGCCGAAGGTGCGCTGGCCGACGAGCACCGCACGGTCCAGATCCTGCAACGAGCCGGTGACGATCTCGGCGGCCGAAGCCGTCCCGTCGTTCACGAGCGCCACGATCGGCAGCGTCGGCGCAACGGGGTCGAGCTGCGTACGGTAGACCGTATGCTCGGTGCGCCCCTTGGTCGTCACCACCTCGGTGCCCTTGGGCACGAACATCGAGACGATCTTCACGGCCTCCTGCAAGATGCCGCCGCCGTTGTTGCGGTAGTCGAGCACGAGCGCTTTGAGCCCCTGCTTCTGCAACCCCTCCAATGCGGCGCGCATATCCTCGTAGCACCCCTCCGTAAAGTCGCGGTGCTGGATATACCCGATGCTGTCGGCCACGAAGCCGGCGTAGCCCACGCCCGAAATGGCGATCCGCTCGCGGCGCAGCTTCACCTCCTCGACCTGGCCCGTGAGCAGCTTCTCGACCTTGATCGTGACGTTGGTGTTGGGCGTACCTTTGAGCAGCGCGCTCACCTGTTCGGTGGTCATGCCGCGGGCGTCCTTGCCCGCGATCTCGACGAAGCGGTCGCCGATCTGCAATCCGGCGCGGTCGGCCGGGAAGCCCTTGTAGGGCTGTGCGACGACCACGCCGTCGCCCTTCTTGCGGATCAACGCCCCCACGCCGCCGTACTTGCCGGTGGTGAGGAACTGGAAATCGGTCATCTCCTCTTCGGGCATGTAGACCGTATAGGGGTCGAGCCGCCGCACCATTCCTTCGGCGGCGTCGGTCATCAGACGGTCGGCGTCGACCTCGTCGACGTAGTAGACCGACAGTTCGCGCATCATGTTGACCAGCGTCTCCATGTTGCGCGCCAACCCGAAGTCGTTCTTCGCGGCAAAGGTCAGCAGGGCGGCCGCACCGAGCAGGGCGGTCGCCGTCAGGAGATAATTTGCGATTCGTTTCATTGCATCCTATTCTTTCGTTCGCGCATGAGCGGCGATGTAGCCTTCGAGACGGGGTGCCACGCGCGCTACCGTGCGCCGCTGACCGCTCAGTTCGATCCACTGGCCGAACTGGGCGACGCGCACCTCGTCGTCGAAGTGCAGCCACAGCCTCCGCAGCGGACTGGCCGCCCGAAAGGTCATGCCCTCGCCGTCGTCGTCCGCCGGTACGAACCCCTCGGCCCGAAAGGCGTTCACGACCCGTTCGCGGTCGTCGTCGAGAAATCCCTCCACACGCCGCGTGATGAACCCCGTAAAGGGATAGGCTGCCGAGAGGAGGACGACGGCCGCAGCGAGCACCCACCCCCGCCACGAGGCGAAGAGCAGCGCGGGCAGCTCCGCCGGCGCCACGGCCAGCATACCGGCCAGGTGCATCACCAGAATCACCGCTGCACACAGAACGCAGAGGTGTACGAAATATTTTACGGAACGAACGAAGCTATGCATATCGATCGGTTATTTGGTTGAAATCCTTCTCTAAATCCGCCGCACGCGATGCGGCGGTGCAATCCGGCGCTCAGGTACGGCCTGTGCCGAACCTCCCCGCAACGATCGCGTCGGCCACCCGCTGCATCAGCCAGCGGGGCGTCGACGTGGCGCCGCAGATCCCCACCGACTCGGCCCCCTCGAACCATTCGGCCCGCAGTTCGGCGGCCTCCTCGACCTGATAGGTGCGTGCATTGGCGGCACGGCAGACCTCGCAGAGCACCTTCCCGTTGGAGGATTTGCGGCCCGAAACGAAAATCACCGCGTCGAACCGCCGAGCGAAAGCCGCCAAATGTCCCTCGCGGTTGGCGACCTGCCGGCAGATCGTGTCGTGCACCACCACCTGCGACGCATCGGCCGCGCGGCGGCGCATCTCGTCGGCCAGCCGCTCGAAAAGCGCGATGCTCTGCGTCGTCTGCGACAGGAAGTAAACCGGCCGCGTGAAATCGACCTGCGCGAGATCCTCCTCCCGCTCGACGACCAGCGTCGGCGCCGCCACCTGTCCCGTGAGCCCCACCACCTCGGCGTGCCCCCGTTTGCCCAGAATCACCACCTGACCGCCCGACTCCGCCATTTCGGCATGCGCCTTCACTACCCGCTCCTGCAATTTCGCGACCACGGGACATGTCGCGTCGATCACCTCCACGCCCGCCTCGCGGGCACGTGCGAAGGTCGAAGGGGGTTCGCCGTGGGCGCGGATGAAGAGCCGCCGGCCTCCCAGACCGTCCAGATCGGCGTGCGTCACCGTGTGCAGCCCCAACCCTTCGAGCCGCTGCACCTCGATCCGGTTGTGGACGATGTCGCCCAGCGAATAGACCGTACCGTAGTCGGCCAGCGCCCGTTCGGCCTTGTCGATAGCCCGCACGACGCCGAAACAGAACCCCGATTTATCGTCGATCTCCACGCGCATAACGATGTCCGGTTACTCCAAAACCACCTTACCGGCCGTCGCCTATGGCGCGGCGGAACTCCTTCTCGAACCACTCCATCTGCTCGGCGACGGTCATGCAACTGTTGTCGAGCACCACGGCGTCGTCAGCCTTGCGCAGCGGCGAAATCGCCCGCGTCATGTCGGCCTTGTCGCGCGAGAGGACGTTTTGCAGAATCTCCTCGTAGGAGACTTCGTCGCCTTTGGCCCGCAGCTCGTCGTAGCGGCGGCGCGCCCGCACCGAAGGCCGGGCCGTCATGAAGATTTTCAGCTCGGCGTCGGGAAAGACCGTCGTACCGATGTCGCGACCGTCCATCACCACGCCCCGCCGGCGCCCCATCTGCTGCTGCATGGCCACCAGTTTGGCGCGCACCTCGCAGATCGAACTGACGGCGCTCACGCAGTTGCTCACCTCGATCGTGCGGATCTTGCCCTCGACGCGGTCGCCGTCGACATAGATGTCGCTGGCTCCGCGTTCGGGATTGAAGCGGAAATCGATGCAGATGTCCGGCAGCAGCCGCACGACGGCCTCCTCGTCGACCATTCCCGAACGGATGGCCCCGTGTTCGAGCGCATAGAGCGTCACGGCGCGGTACATCGCCCCCGTATCGATGAAAATATATCCCAGACGGCGGGCGATGGCCTTGGCGAAGGTCGATTTGCCGCATGATGAAAAACCGTCGATGGCGATGACGATCTTCTTGTTCGTATCTCGGTCAGTGCACATTGGGCAGGACATGGATGAAATTCGACAAAATGGTATAGATACCCAGCACGGCGATGACGATTCCCGCCACATGGTTGATCGTCAGCATGTGGCGCGGACGAAACCGGTGCCGGAACAGATTCAGCAGGAAGGTCAGCGCGAACCACCACGTCACGGCTCCGCCCAGGAACCCCGCGATGGTGAGCAATCCCCCGAAAAGGCTCCCCACGTCGGTCACGCCGAGCGTCGAGACCTTGAACATCGTGAAGAAGATCATGATGTAGGGGATCACGTAGATGAAATTCGTCAGCGTGATGCCGAACATCGAGGCGAAATCCCTCCACAGCGTCGTCTTGCCCACACGGTTGCGGCGGATCTGCGTCACGGGGTTTTGCAGGAAGATGTAGACGCCCACGATCACCACGATGATGCCGCTCACGACGCTGAGGATCAACCTATTCGCCTCGATCGACCGTTGCAGGATCGACGAGAAGAGCATGGCGAAGATCGCCATGAGCGTATCGGCGCAGGCCACACCGAGCCCCGATGCGAACCCCGAACGACGACTCTTGCTCAGCGTCCGCTGAATGCAGAGCACGGCTACGGGGCCTACGGTAATGGAGGCTGCGATGCCGACCCCCATCCCCTGCAACAGCAGGTAGAGAATGTTCGTTATCTCGTCGAATCCCATGAACGGCGTTTTTGAGACCCTGAGGCCGCGTCCGTCGCCGAGGCGTCGTCGACGCTTCGCGGGCGGCCCGAGTCGGGTTTGGAGGACAAAGATACGAAAAGTCGAGCGCAGAAGCAAGCGCAAGCTTGATTATGCCGAGACGGAGTATCTAAGACGCAGTCAAAGATACGAATAAGCGAGGGCAATGTCAAATTTATTTGAACGTTTTCGATAAGCCGAGCGCAATCGAACTTGTTCGAATTGCCGAGGCGAGAAAACGTGCATGAAAATGAACATTGCCGAGCGGGAGTATCTAAGACGAAGTCAAAGATACGAACGAGCGCAGAAGCAAACGAGGGCTTGCAATTAAAATCAGATTTCGTCATTCCGAAGGGAATGACTGTTTGGGGTTCGTCATCCCGAACGGGAAGCCGGCAAACAAAGGCTTCCGCCGCGAGGATCGCCCCGATCCTTATTCCGAAAGGGTGGAAGAACGCCGCTGCTTATCCGATGCGCTGCGGGACGAAGCCTCGGAGCACACTCCTGCGGCAGGCCTCCGCGGGCGGAGACTTCGGCCCGCGCGGGGCAAGCGCCGCAACGGTTTCCCGAACGACGGCGTTTCTCGACTCGATCCGGCTGTGCGGAAGAAAAGCGGATCGATTCCCGCACCTCGCCGCATCCCGCGCTGGACGGCAGCGCCCACCCTCCGCTCCGCCGCACCGGATCGTGCGGCGGAGGCGACGTACCAGTACTCGTCAGTTACGGATCGCGGGAACCGTATGGGAAGAGCAGCGGCATCGCCGAACCTAAAACTTTTACTTGAAAAAGAAACAAGGCGATGCCGCCGCCCAAAACTTTCGGCCCAGACGATACGCGCCTCGAAGGGCGGAATCGTTCCGTCCGTGAGGTCGCGGTTCACCTGCGCCAGCACCTCGTCGTAGGCTTCGACGTCGAAAAGGTCGAACCGACGCAGTTCGTCCGCCGCATCGATCATGCGCAGCGTGAAGACGTAACTCAACAACGCCTGAAATTTATAGAACGTTTTCGTTAAGCCAAATGAGCAGAGCCGCGCTTGCGCGAGCTATGCCGAGGCGAGAAAAGGACTGTTGAAAACAAACGAATCCTTCGATGAAGGCGAACGCCTGCGCACAGTAGTCGGCATCGCCGGCCAACTGCGCCTCCACCGCGGCCGCGGCATCTTCCGGCCCGACCGCACGGTCGTCGGAGAGGAACGACGCCATCCCTTTGACGCGCTCGTAACGCTCATAGTAGGCCGTCATGAAGATTTCCAACGGGATATGGAGCGGCGGCTCCTCGTCGGAGCGGAGCTCGCGTTCGAGGCTGCGCTGTTCGGCTTCGTCGCGCCCGACGGGGCGCATCCACCAGACGAGAAACCGGTCGGGCAGTTCGGTCGACCAGACACGATAGTTGCAGGATTCGAGGTACTCCTCCGAGGAGGCGGAGCGGTAACGGTAGAGTTCGGGGTCGGTGTCCGCGGTGCCCGACGAGCTGCCGGACGCAGCGAGGATACGTTCCTGAAAGGTAGACATGAAAAAAAAGGGTTGAAAGATTCGTGAATCGCCCCCTCCGGCCGATAATGCAATATAATATTTGATAATAGCAAAATAATATTGCACATCGGCAAAAAGAAAAAGGGGCGCGGTGTCAGCCCCTAACGACAGGTCATAGGAAACCCGAAACCGGAAGCTGTCCTGCGCCCTTGCCGCCCTGCTCGCAATACGCAAGCAGGACATAACAAGGACTGGCAACTTTTATACCGGTGTCAAACCCTCTCTTTCGAAAGGTTCCTATGTTTGTCGTTAGGTATAAAGAGTTGTGTACCCTTTATAAGTATGTCCGTCGGCTATGCCGAGTCGTCGATATTCCGTTTCATAATCTGCATCGTCTCTTTTAAGCGGCACCCGCCGCCTCCGTCGGAAACTTTTGCAGACTATTTGCAGGACGATAAGCAAATACAGCTGTTTTTTATGGGATTTGCAAAACGCCGTGCCGGAATTTTTCATAATTTTGTGATGATGAAACGAAGCACCCGGTTTTTACCGCCCGACAAGCGACGGGATTTGCAGCAACTCGTCGCCCTGATCCGCGAGCAGATCAAACAGGTCGAGATGGTGATCCTGTTCGGCAGCTATGCGAAGAACAGCTACGTCGACTACGACCAGCGCATCGAGTTCGGCACACCGACCTACTACATGAGCGATTACGACATCGCGATCGTGACGCGCAAGCCGATCGGAGCGGTGGAGTATTCGTTGTACGAAAAGATCAAGGATCGCTTCTTCGAGAACAAGAACCGACCGTTCCACACCCATCCGCAGTTCGTCAACTACGGTATCGACGACTTCAACCATGCCCTGTCGAAAGCCCACTACTTCGAGACGGAGATCAAGCGCGACGGAATAATTCTCTTCGATTCGGGAGCGTATAAGCTGGCACGGCGCAAGAAGCTCAATTTTAAGGAGATCAAGGAACGAGCGCAGAAATATTACGACGATAAATTCGGGAGGGCAAAACAATTTTTGAAAGGCGTTACTTTTTATTGTGAAGATGGTGATTATAATATGGCTTCATTCCATCTTCACCAATCGGCCGAAAATTTCCTGCGGACGATTCCCATAACCTTTATTCTCTACGGCCATAAGAGCCACGATCTGTCGGAGCTGATGAATGCGGCCAAGAAACATACACCGGAGATTTTCAAGGCGTTTCCCCGTGACACGCCGGAGGAAAAACGGCTGTTCGACCTGCTGCAACGCGCCTACATCGAATCGCGCTACAACCCCGATTTCGAGATCACGAAGGCCGACATCGACGCCCTGCTGCCCAAGATCGAGCTGCTGCGCGATGTGGTGGAGCAGGTCTGCAACGAACGGCTGGCCTACTACGACAGCCGGATCGAGAAATAAACGAATTCCGCAGGTATTCGGAAACGTCTGCCCGTCCCTACTATCACCCGACCATTCCTCAGCACCCGGCCGGACGAAACTCCATCGCCGGCATTATCGTTTTCCCCGACCGAGAATACAATATAGTATTTGATAATAGTAAATATAATATTGCACCACACGAAACAAGGCCGACCGACAACACAACATTGTACTGATACAAAATAACATTGTATAATATGAATGATCCCAACCAAGAATACAACACAATATTGCACTATGCAAAATAATATTGCACACCAGCCCTGCCGAGTCGCCGATATTCCGTTCAGAATCTACATCTTTTAAGCGGCAACCGTCACCGTCGGAAACTTTTGCGGACTATTCGCAGAACCATAAGCAAATACAGCCGTTTATGGGATTTGCAAAGAAATCCGCGTCAAACCGATCCTGCCGGAACGCGCCGACGAGGACAACGCCCCGCGGTAAACGATCTTTCGGAAGATATGCGCGAGAAGCCGGACAACCTCTACGAGGCGATCGCCGCGCGCGGCGAAGGCGCCGCAGGAGCCCATCCGGAAACGCCGTCGTCCTTTGTGCGCGACAATCCGCATGAAAAAACCGTCTGCAAAAGATTTGCGACGGTTTTCGTTTCGTTCGACGCCTTGCAGCATCTTCGGATTTTCGAGCCAAAACCGAGATTTAACTTCGCTGCGCTCGTTTTATCTCTTCCGCTTGCCGCAGGGGCGCTATCGAACCTGCGCAAGTCGCTATGCGACAAACGGACCGAAACGAAAAAACCGCTTTCAAGCTACCTTGAAGCGGTTTTCCCTTTCGTTCCTGCGCCTGCGGCGCTTTCGCAGTTTCGAGCCGAAACCGAGATTTGAACTCGGGACCCCTTCATTACGAGTGAAGTGCTCTACCGCTGAGCTATTTCGGCGATTCATTTCTGAATTCGGGTGCAAAGATAGTACTTTTTATTATTTTTTCGCTATTTTCGCAAGAAATTTTTATCGCCGATGCTAACTTTCCTCGTCTGTCTCACGGCGCTCGTCATCGCCTATTTCACCTACGGCCGCTATCTGGAACGGGTCGCAGCGATCGATCCAGCCCACAGCGTACCGAGCGAAACGCTCTTCGACGGCGTAGACTACGTGCCCATGCCGCGCTGGCGGGTCTTTCTGATCCAGTTGCTCAACATCGCCGGTACGGGTCCGATCTTCGGCGCGATTCTGGGAGCGGCGTTCGGTCCCGTGGCTTTTCTGTGGATCACGCTGGGCGGCATCTTCATGGGTGCGATGCACGACTTCCTGTCGGGCGTCATGCTCGTGCGCAACGACGGCCTGAGCATCCCCGAAGCGGCAGGACGTTACCTGGGCACCGGAATGCGGCAATTCATGCGCCTCTTCTCGGTCGTGCTGCTCGTACTCGTCGGTGCGGTCTTCCTGCTCAGTCCCGCCGACATCCTCAGCGGCATGGTGCCTTCGGTGCCGCACACGGTGTGGGTCTGGCTGATTCTGGCCTACTACTTCGTCGCCACGCTGCTGCCCATCGACAAGATCATCGGCAAGATTTATCCGATCTTCGGCGTGGCCCTCATCCTCATGGCGCTCGCACTGCTGGGCGTGCTGCTCTTCGGCCCCTACCGGATCCCCGAACTGACGACGCTGGCCAACGCACAGCTCGACCCGCACTCCGTGCCGATCGTCCCGACGCTCTTCATCACCATCGCGTGCGGCGCCATTTCGGGCTTTCACGCCACGCAGTCGCCGCTGATGGCCCGTTGCGTGCGTAACGAGCGCGAGTGCCGCTCGGTCTTCTTCGGCGCGATGATCTCCGAAAGCATCATCGCCCTCATCTGGGCCGCCGTCGCCATGGCCTTTTTCGGCGGGGCGCATGCGCTGGCCGAGGCACTGGCCGCAAACGGCAACAGTGCGACATGGGCCGTCAACATCATCTCGAACACCACGCTGGGCATCGCGGGCGGTATTCTGGCGCTGTTGGGCGTCGTCGCGGCCCCGATCACATCGGGCGACACGGCCTTCCGTTCGGCACGGCTGATCGTCGCCGACATCTTCCGCATCGAACAGCGCACGCAGTGGAAGCGTTTCGCCATCGCCCTGCCGCTCTTCGTCGCCGGCTACCTCATCACGCGGGTCGATTTCACCGTCGTGTGGCGTTATTTCGCATGGACCAACCAGACGCTCGCCACGATCGTGCTGTGGGCCGTCGTCGTATGGCTCTTCGCCGCGAAGCGCAACTATTTCGTCGCATTGCTGCCTGCCGTGTTCATGACCTTCATCTGCGCGTCGTTCGTCTTCGTTTCGGGCCAGTTCTTCGGCATGGAGAACCGTCCGGCAGCCTACGCTCTGGCAGGAGCCGCGACCGCAGTCGTCCTTTGTTTCATTCTGTTAAAACTCCGCCGCAATGGCCGAAGCAATCCTTAACCCCACCCCCGACCAGACATTCCGGATCGAAGGACGGGGCGACTACGATTTCTCCCGCACCCTCCGCCTGTCGGACGAAGCGCAGCGGCGCGGTGCGGTGGACGAAGCCTGCAACCTCCGTTTCCACGCCTTCCAGCACCTCGCCGATCTGATTCCCGACAACGAGGAGGTGATCCTCGAATGGGAGCATCCCAATACGCAGGCGGCGCTGCACCTCCTCTACCGTTCGGCCGTCGACCACTTCCTGATCGACGACTTCGAACTCTCGGCCGCCATGCTGGAATTCCTGCTCGACCTCGACCCCGAAGACCACGAGGAAGCGACATGGCTGCTGGCCTTCGACTACGTGGCGCTGGCCGACTACGACGCCTTCGACGAGGTCATCAACGACGTCTCGGACAAATACCCCGAAAAGCCGCTGCTGACGCTCTGGTCGGAGTATCGGCGCCACGGGTCGCTGCCCGCCGGCGAGGCGATCCGGCTGCGCAACCACTTCGCACCTTATTATAAGGAGTTCACCGCCGACAGCCATCCGGCCGACGACGCCTACCTGCGCGACATCGAAAGCGAGCGGCCCACGCCCCAGGCGCAGGCGCGCGAGCTGTGGCTCAAAACCGAAAACCTCTGGACAGCGTTCCCCGGCTTCATTGCCGCGCTCAAAGCGCTGTAATACACTCACGAAAGAGCGGGCGGCCGTCGCATTCCCTGCGACGGCCGCCCGCTCGTCACCAAAACGGTCACTCCTTCCCTGCGCGAAGCCGGGCGAAGCAGTGGCGGCAGATCGGTTCGTAAGAATCCTGCGCGCCCAGCATCACCTGCTTCTCGTCGGCCGTCAGGCGGTGCGAATGGTGCGCCAGATTGCCGCACCGCACGCAGATCGCGTGCACCTTCGTGACGTACTCCGCCGTGGCCATGAGCGCCGGCATCGGACCGAACGGTTTGCCCGTATAGTCCATATCCAGCCCCGCGGCGATCACCCGCACGCCGCTGTCGGCCAACGCCCGGCACACGTCGACGATCCCCTCGTCGAAGAACTGCGCTTCGTCGATCCCCACCACGTCGACGTCGGAGGTCAGCAGCAGGATATTCTGAGCCGATTCGACCGGCGTCGACCGGATGGCGTGGGCATCGTGCGACACCACCTCCTCGTCGGAGTAGCGCGTATCGACGCAGGGTTTGAAAATCTCCACCCGCAGGTTGGCGAACTGGGCGCGGCGCAGGCGGCGGATCAGCTCCTCGGTCTTGCCCGAGAACATCGACCCGCAGATCACCTCTATCCACCCCTTCTGACTGGCATTTTCCAGAAACATAAGTCGTTAAATTGGTTCTCGTCCGCCGTACCGCCTTTGAAGACATCTCTATGCTTTTCGCCCGGTCGCAGCAGACTTATGTTTAAGTATTTACATTCCCTCCCCTCTGTCCCCTCCCTTTGACAAAGGGAGGGGCTTTTTTTCCGCAAGGTAGTTCGGTTCTCGTCCGTCCGATCGTCTGCGAGGACGCCTATATTCCTTCCCCGACGATCGCAGCGGACTCACTTATGTTTGGCCCCACCGACAAAAAGCAGGGCTTTCCGAAGACATCCCAACCATCGGGATACTACCCGCACTCCTCGCAGCGGGTGATGCGGGCGCCCAGCGCGTTGAGCCGGCCGTCGATATTGCAATAGCCGCGGTCGATCTGGTCGATGTTCTGGATCGTACTGCGTCCCTCGGCGCTCATCGCGGCGATCAACAGCGCCACGCCGGCGCGGATATCGGGCGACGTCATGCGCGTGGCGCGCAGGCGGATGCGGTGGTCGTGGCCGATGACCGTCGCACGGTGCGGGTCGCACAGGATCACCTGCGCCCCCATGTCGATGAGCTTGTCGACGAAGAACAGGCGACTCTCGAACATCTTCTGGTGGATGAGCACCGAGCCCTTGGCCTGCGTGGCCACCACCAGAAAGATCGACAGCAGGTCGGGCGTCAGCCCGGGCCACGGCGCGTCGGCGATGGTCATGATCGAACCGTCGATGAACGACTCGATGCCGTAATGGTCCTGCTGCGGGATATAGATATCGTCGCCCTGCTGCTCGAAGCGGATGCCCATGCGGGCGAACTGCGCAGGAATGATTCCCAGATCGGCGTACGAAACGTCCCTGATGCGCAGCTCCGACTGCGTCATGGCCGCCATGCCGATGAACGACCCCACCTCGATCATGTCGGGCAGCAGCGTGTGTTCCGTCCCGTCGAGCGCCTCGACCCCTTCGATCGTAAGCAGGTTCGAAGCGATACCCGATATGCGTGCGCCCATGCGGTTGAGCATCCGGCACAACTGCTGCACGTAGGGCTCGCAGGCAGCGTTGTAGATCGTCGTCGTCCCCCTGGCCATGACGGCGGCCATGACGATGTTGGCCGTACCCGTCACCGACGCCTCGTCGAGCAGCATGTAGCAGCCGCGCAACTCCTTGCCGTCGACCGAGAAGAACTCCTCGGCGGCGTCGAAATCGAACTTGGCTCCCAGTTTCTGGAAACCGATGAAATGGGTGTCCAGTCGCCGCCGCCCGATTTTGTCGCCGCCCGGCTTGGGGACATACCCCACGCCGAAGCGTGCCAGCAGCGGCCCGATGAGCATGACCGAGCCGCGCAGCCGTGCGCAGCGGCGGCGGTAATCCTCGGTCAGCAGGTAGTCGAGGTCGATCTCGCGGGCGCAGAACGCATAGGTGTCGTCCGCCAGCTGCTCCACCTCGACCCCCATCGCCCGCAGCAGATCGATGAGCTGCATGACGTCCAGAATCCGGGGCACGTTGTGCACGACGACCCGCCGGGGCGTCAGCAGCGTGGCGCAGAGGATCTGCAACGCTTCGTTCTTGGCCCCCTGCGGGGTGATCTCGCCGTGAAGGCGGTGCCCGCCTTCGACCTGAAAATATGCCATAACCCGTAAATTTTAATTCAAAGGTAGGAATCTTAATCAAGACCCGCAAGCGGGAAGGGCAAAAACCTGCGAAAAACGGGTATCCCGCTCATGCGTCCGGTCGCGGCGATTCTGGCGCGGAAGTTGCGCGAACCGGCGGAGAGACGCCGTTTCGGCTCCGCCGAAGACACTCCCGCTCGGCGATGTGCAAATAAATTTGACATTGCACTCGCTTATTCGTATCTTTGTCAAAGGAGGCGCCGACTGCGGTCGTCCTTCACGGCATAAAACTGTACACGACATGATGAACGGAATACGAATCCGCCCGTTTGAAGCCGCCGCGATCCTCGCGGCGCTGACGCTGCTGACAGGGTGCTCGCTGCTGAAATTCTCGGTCGATACGGGCGGCGAACCGCTCTCGAAAGAGGAGACACGCATGCGGCTCCTCACGCGCGGTTTCTATTACGAAGCCTCCGACGAGGTGACGGCCGCCGCCGACTCGATCGCCGCCGACAGCGACGACGCCGAGCTCCAACGCCGTACGATCCGGTGGAAACTGCGCACGACGCGCGCCGCCGTCGACGCCGCCATGCAGCAGGCGCCCGAACTGGCCCTGCTCGACACGTGGATGCTCTACCGCAACATGGATTCGCTCTTCGCCGCACGGCCCGACTCGCTGCTTTTCGGTGCGGGTTCGCCGCTGGCGCGGCGCACCGCATCGCGCCTCCACCGCAAGGCCCGACACCTGGCTTCCGACCTGCTGACACCCGAGCGCTACGAGCTGATGCGGCAGTTCGTCGCCGCACAACCCCTGCCGGCACCCGGCGACGAGGTGCAACCCGACCGCACGATGCTGCCGTGGGTCGATTTCCTGCGTGCCCACGGCATCGAAGCGCTCTATCCGGTGGGAACCATCGCCGAAGTGATGGCCGACATGGGCGACCGCATCGGCGGCGTGACGCAGCAGACGACCAACGCGATCGACTGGACGGGCGACCTCCTTTCGCTCCGCATCCGCCAGGACAGCCTGCGCGACCGGCTGGCCATGCAGCTCGATTCGCTCGAACGCGACTTCAACCGTCTGACGGCCGTAGCCGAGGATCTGCCGGGCGTCTCGCGCGAGGTGGCCGCCGAACTCAACGCAGCGCTCGCCGAAGCCATGGCGACTTTCAACGCCGGCGTCGACAACGCCTTCGCCGACATCGACCGCCAGCGCATGGCGCTGCAACACTACGTTTCGGCCGAACGCGAAGCGCTCGTCGCGCAGGCGCAGCAGGCCGCCGACGACGCGATCGCCAAAACGCTGGCCGCACTGCCGGCGCTCGTAGGCAAGGTGGTGTTCTGGATCGTCCTGCTGGTCGCGGCGCTCGTCGGGGTTCCCTTCCTGCTGGGCTTCTGGGCGGGCGGCTGGCGCGAACGGGCACGCCGCCGCAAGGCCGATCGCACGAAACAGGAGTAGCCGACACCCCTTCCGAACCTCGTTCCACGGTCGCCGAGGCGGCAGTCGGAAGCGTTTGCGCCGCTGCGCAGCAACGGGAATCTTCGACCGTCGGGACTTCGAAGCGGATAATCACGGATTTTATTGTATTTTTGCGGGCGTAAAGGGAAAAGCTATGGCTCGCAGGAAACAGAATTATCCCCTCATCGAAGGGTTGGAAATTACGACGCTCGCCGCCGAAGGCAAGGCGATGGGACGCTGGCAGGATCAGGTGGTCTTCGTCCCGATGACCGTGCCGGGCGACTTGGTCGACGTGCAGATCCGCAACCGTCGCCGCCGCTTCATGGAGGGGACGGTCGTACGCTACGTGCACCGCTCGCCGCTGCGGGTCGAGCCCTTCTGCGCCCATTTCGGCGTCTGCGGAGGATGCAAATGGCAGAACCTTCCCTACGCCGAACAGCTCCGCTTCAAGACCGAGCAGGTGCGCGACCAGCTCGCCCGCATCGGCAAGATCGAGTTGCCCGCCGTCCGCCCCTGCCTCGCCTCGGCCGAGACGCAGTTCTACCGCAACAAGTTGGAATTCACCTTCGCACCGCGCCGCTGGATGACCTACGAGGAGATCGCCGCCGGAGGCGACATCGACGCCGGCCCCGCGCTGGGATTCCATATCCCCAACCTCTTCGACAAGGTGCTCGACATCGAAAAGTGCTGGTTGCAGCCCGAGCCGTCGAACGCGCTGCGCAACGAGATCAAGCGCTTCGCGCTCGAACACGGCTATTCGTTCCACAACATCCGCGAGCACGCGGGGCTGATGCGCAACCTCATCGTCCGCACCGCCTCGACGGGCGAGGTCATGGCCATCGTCGTATTCGGCGAAGAGGACACGCCCCGCATCGAAGCGCTGATGAGCCACGTCGCGGAACGTTTTCCTCAGATTACGTCGCTCTTCTACGTGATCAACACCAAGTGGAACGACTCGCTGGCAGACCTTACGCCCGTACTCTACCGCGGCAAGGACCATATCCTCGAACAGATGGAGGGGCTGCGTTTCAAGGTGGGCCCCAAATCGTTCTACCAGACCAATTCGGCGCAGGCCTACGAACTCTACAAGGTGGCGCGCGACTTCGCGGCGCTCACCGGCGGCGAGACGCTCTACGACCTCTACACCGGTACGGGCACCATCGCCAACTTCTGCGCCGCACGCTGTGCCAAGGTCGTGGGCGTGGAGTACGTCCCCGAAGCGATCGACGACGCGAAGGTCAATTCGGCGCTCAACGGCATCGGCAACACGCGCTTCTACGCCGGTGACATGAAGGCAGTGCTCGACGACGCGTTCGTGGCCGCCAACGGCCGCCCCGACGTCATCATCCTCGATCCGCCGCGCGCGGGGGTCGACCAGCCCGTGATCGACGTCATCCTGCGCGCCGCCCCCGAGCGGATCGTCTACGTGAGCTGCAATCCCGCCACGCAGGCGCGCGACCTGGCGCTCATGGACGGCGCCTACCGCGTCGAAGCGGTACAGCCCGTCGACATGTTCCCCCACACGCACCACGTGGAGAACGTGGTGAAGCTCGTGCGGCGGTAGCGAAAGCCGTGCATTCGGGCAGACCGGAGGCCTGCTAAAAACAGGACACCAGCAAATAATCATCGTTGCGCGAAGCGCACAATAACTTCCGCATTGCAAAGGATCGCTCGAAAAGTTTTCTTCTCACAGATTCTTTTCTTGTGCTTTTGGCTTGATCCAAAAGCACCAAAAGATCAAGCACAGCGAAAATAGCGGAAGCAGTGCGATCCCGCAGACCGGAGACCTGCTAAAACTGAGTAAAAGAAATCAAAATCATGGTTGCGCGAAGCGCACAACAGTCTCCGCATTGCGAAAAGTGCGGAAAAAGAAACGAGCAGTGACGAGCGTTAAAAAACGGGGCCGGTTTGCTTGCAAACCCGCGACAGGCGCCCGTTTTAGCGAGGCGCTGTGAGTTTCCCGCAGCTTTTCGCATGGCGGACACTTTTGGCCCCACCTTTTGGTGACAAAAGGTGGTAAAAACTGCTACTCGCAGAAGACGCCAAACCGGAGATGCGGAATTTTCCCGAAGTGAGAATTGGGTTGTTTTCGCAACGCGATCCCGCAGACCGGAAGCCTGCCAAAATACAATTTCGAAAGATTCGCTCTTCGGCTGCAGCCGAAGAGCGGCAGCCTCCGTCCGCCGGCGACATTAAATTTTTCGCCGCTTCATGCAAGATTCCGCACAAGGCGGCGTTTTATTTGCAAAGGAGTTACCTTAAAACGGAAATACGCTATGAAAAAACTCATTTTAATGGCTGCGGTCATGCTGTCGGTACTCCCCGCGGCGGCGCAGGAACAGGCTTCGAAATTCGACGCCAGTTATATTCAGGTCTGGGGCCAGGCCGAAAAGGAGATCACTCCCGACGAATTCTACCTCTCGGTCACGATCAACGAGAAGGATTCGAAGGGTAAGATCTCGATCCAGACGCAGGAGCGCGCCATGCTCGACGCGCTGAAAAAACTGGGCGTCGACACACAGAAGCAGCTTCGCGTAGTAGACATGTCGAGCGAATACTTCAAAAAAGGCAACGCCTTGGCATGGAAACAGTTCCAGCTCAAACTGAACACACCGGAACAGGTGGCGCAGGTTTTCGGATCGCTCAACGATCTGGGCATTTCGAACGTCTCGATGGAGAAGGTGACCCACTCGCAACTGGATCAGTATAAGAACGAAGTGCGCATCGCCGCCATGAAGAGCGCGCAGGCCAACGCCCAAACGCTGGCCGGCGCCATCGGGCAGAAGGCGGGCAAATGCTTCTACATCTACGATTCGAACAACGACGTCGTGCCCTACTACGGCAACGTCTTCATGGCCCGCAGCATGAAGGCTGCGGTAGCCAACGACGCAGCCGAGGCGGCGGGCGAAGCAGCCGGACTGGACTTCAAGACGATCAAGCTCAAATACAGCATACAGGCCAAATTCGTGCTCGAATAATTCCGGGCACAAACTTCCCCCGAAAACGACTTTTCAGTTCCGGCCCGGCGAGACGACTCGTCGGGCCGTTTTCAAATCTCCGACCGATGAAAAAGACGCATCCCGCCGCATTTCATACGGGAGACTGCTCTTCTGAAACGACCCGAAACGACGCCTCCGCACTGACGGATTCGCACGATTCCGCATGAAAAACGCGACATTCTTCCGAAAAATATCGGAATAGACGTCGAATTGTTCGAAAAAATAGTATTATCTTTACAAACTTTTCCACCTGATTTCAAGAGGAGGTGCCTATGAAGACGAAACTCTCTTACGATTACGAGCATTACGCCTCGACGGCCGAGCTGCCGGAAGCCGACCGGACGCTTGTGGCCGAGGCCGAGCGCGCCACGCGCCGCTCCCATGCACCCTACTCGAAATTCCGTGTGGGTGCGGCTGCACGCCTTGCCAGCGGCAAGGTGCTCCACGCCGGAAATTTCGAGAGCGAAGTCTTCCCCGCGGGGCTGTGCGCCGAACGCTCGCTGCTCTTCTACGTCCAGACCAACTTTCCCGACGATCCGATCGAGACGCTCGCCATCGCCTCCGACCCGTCGCCGCGCGAATGCTATCCCTGCGGCCAGTGCCGGCAGGTCATGGTCGACGTCGAACGCCGGCAGGGGCGGCCCATGCGCATCGTCATGTCGGGCGGCGGTACGGCCAGCGCGGTCGATACGGCCGAGAAACTCCTCCCCTTCACCTTCAAGCTCTGAGATGTTCTCTTCCGACGATATTCTCTACGAAGACAACCACCTGCTGGTGGTCAACAAGCGCTGCGGCGACCTCGTACAACCCGATCCTTCGGGCCAAAGCGCCCTCGAAGACCAGATCAAGGCCTACATCAAACGCCGCGACGCGAAACCCGGCGAGGTGTTTCTCGGCGTCGTGCACCGCATCGACCGTCCCGTGAGCGGCGCAGTGCTCTTCGCCAAGACCTCGAAGGCGCTGGTGCGGCTCAATGAAATGATCCGTTCGGGCGAAATCCGCAAAACCTACTGGGCCGTCACGGAACAGCGGCCCGACCCGCTCGAAGGGGAACTGCGCCACTGGGTGCTGCGCGACGGCCGCACCAACCGCTCGCGCGCCTGCGACGCCCCGAAACCCGAAGCGAAGGAGGCGCGGCTGCGCTACCGCACGCTCGGCGCCTCGACCAACTACACGCTCGTCGAGGTCGAACTGCTTACGGGCCGCCACCACCAGATCCGCGCCCAGCTCTCGAAGATCGGCTGCCCGATCAAGGGCGACTTGAAATACGGCGCCCGCCGCTCGAACCCCGACGGCGGCATCTCGCTCCACTCGCGGGCGATCGAATTCACGCATCCCGTCCGTCGGGAGCCGGTGCGCATCACGGCCCCCGTCCCCGCCGGCGACAACCTCTGGGCCTTCTTCGCCCGTAACGCCTCCGAACCATGCGCCTGCTGATCCAACGCGTCCGCCGCGCCTCGGTCACGATCGACGGCACACTCCATTCGTCGATCGGAGCGGGACTGCTGCTGCTCGTCGGCATCGAGGAGGCCGATACGCAGGAGGACATCGACTATCTGGCGGGCAAAGCCTCGCGCCTGCGCGTCTTCGACGACGAAGCGGGGGTGATGAACCTCGACGTGCGGCAGACCGCGGGCGAGCTGCTCGTCGTGAGCCAGTTCACGCTCCACGCCTCGACGCGCAAGGGCAACCGCCCCTCCTATTTCCGCGCCGCGTGCGAAGCCTTCGCACGACCGATGTACGAGCGGTTCGTCGCGGCGCTCGCAGCCGCGAGCGGCCGCCCCGTCCGCACGGGCGAGTTCGGCGCCGACATGGCCGTCGAACTGGTCAACGACGGGCCCGTGACGATCTGGATCGATTCGAAAAACAAAGAGTGAAACAACTTATACGATGAAACGCTTTTACCTGACTTTCACGCTCCCGATCCTGCTTCTGGCAGTGTCTTGCAGCGACAGCGACACGCCGGGCGGCGAACCTTCGCCCTCCGATCCGCGCGAAGAGTGCCGGTTTTCGAACGTAAAGGCCACTCCGGCGGCCACCTCGGCCGACTTCTCGGCCAGCTATCTCTATCTGGGAGGATTCCTGGTCAAGGAGAACGGCTTCGTCTGTACGCCTGCGGGGGGGGGTGCGCCCGTGACGGTCGTCTGCGAACGGTCGACCGAACCGGCCTGCACGCTGCGAGACCTCGCGCCCGAAACCGACTACGAACTCTACTGCTATGTAGTTGCCGGAGGCCATACCTTCCGCAGCGAAACGATTTCGTTCACCACGCTCGAAAAGGGCGAGGAGCCCGAACCGACACCCGACGGGAAGGTCGTCTTCGGCACGCTGACCGTCTCGGAGCGCACCGCCACCTCGGCCACGGCCGCCGTCACTTACACCTGCGAAGGCGAAGCGACGGTCACCGACGCGGGGTTCCTGCTGAAAAAGGCGGGGCAGAGCGACGAGACCAGGCAGTCGTGCGGTACGGCAGCGACCTCGTTGCGCTACACCTTCACCGGTCTGAGCGAAAACACCTCCTACGAGGTCGCGGCCTACGTCGTCACGCCGTCGAAGACCTGGCGCAGCACGGCCGTCGGGTTCACCACCGAGGCAGGCGCCGTCACGCCGCCCGACAACAATACCCGCCACAAAGGCTGGGCGGAACTGCCGAACGAAGTGTCGAACGGCGACTACCTCTACGTCGACCATGAATGCGCGATGGAAAAGGGGGCCAGAGCCCGCAACTTCACCGCCTGTTACAGCAAATCGAAGCTCTGCCCCGTGTGGGTCGCCGCGCCGTTGCACGACGCCTATGCGAAGAAGAACGTCGAGCGCAAAAATTCCTACAAGGACGATCCCGACCTGCCCTATGAACAGGTCGGGAAATGGGACGGTTACACGCGCGGGCACATGCTCGGATCCGCCGAGCGGCTGGTAAGCCGCGAGGCCAACAGCCAGGTGATGTACTTCTCGAACATCGGCCCCCAACTCGGCCAAAACGACTATTTCAACGGCGGCGGCGGTCAGTGGAACACCGCCGAAGACTGGGTGGACGAGCAGTGGCGCGGATTGGCCGATACCTGCTATCAGGTGGTGGGCTGCTATTGGGCCAACACCAACAAGAAGGTCTCCGGTACGACGATCCCGACCCACTATTTCACCGTGCTGCTCAAAGCCAAGAAGAGCGCCGGAAAGAAATGGGTGGTGAACTGTACGCGCGACGAGTTGCAATGCATCGCCCTGTTTATCGAGCACAAGTCCTACTCGAAGAACGCCGTGACGAAACCCGCTCAATTCGACTCGAAAGGCATCTTCATGCGCGTCTCCGATCTCGAAGCGAAGACCGGACACAAATTCTTCATGAACGTTCCCAACGCTCCGAAGGACACCTACGACACACGCGACTGGAACTTCTGATCGTATCCCGGCATTGCCCCTCGACACCCGCCACAGAGTTCGGACCGTCGAAGAGGCAATGTCGGGAAACACGACGGCCGTCGAAACGGGGAGCGGTCCTCGTATAACCGCACCGAACGATAAAACAAAAAACCGATTTTCGACCCTGACATGTACCCCTGGGGCGACGCACGACCCTATCACAGCTATGCGGCCTACTGCCGCCGCACCTTCGGCCGGCCGATACAGAAACTTCCGGTCGACGGAGGTTTCACCTGCCCCAACCGCGACGGCACGGTAGGACACGGCGGCTGTTCGTTCTGCTCGAACGAGGCCTTCACGCCCGCCTACTGCGACCCGCGCCGCACCGTCCGGCAGCAGGTCGACGACGCGATCGCCTTCCACCGGCGCGGGTTTCCGGCCGGAACGGGATTCCTGGTCTACTTCCAGTCGTACAGCAATACCTATGCGCCGCTCGAACGGCTCCAACGGCTCTTCGGGGAGGCGCTCGCCTGCCCCGGCGTCGCGGGGATCGTCGTGGGCACCCGTCCCGACTGCGTGGATGCGGCCAAGCTGGACTATCTGGCCGACCTCGCCCGCCGCACCTACGTCTGCGTCGAGTACGGCATCGAATCGACCTCCGACGCCACGCTGCGCACGATCGACCGGGGCCACGACTTCGCCGCGGCACGACGCGCCGTCGAGGCGACGGCCGCACGCGGCGTCGCCGTGGGCGCGCACTTCATCCTCGGCCTGCCCGACGAGAGCGACGCGGAGCTGCTCGACCGCACGCGCATCATCAACGCGCTGCCGCTCGCCACGGTCAAGTTCCACCAGTTGCAGTTCGTCGAGGGGACGCGCATGACCGACCTCTACGACGCGGAGCCCGCGCGGTTCCGCCGCTGGACGGCCGCCGAATACGTCGACCTGACGGCCGAAATCCTGCGCCGCCTGCGGCCCGACATCGCCGTCGAACGCATCGCGGGCCAGACGCCGCCCCGCATCCGCTGCCGGCGGCCGTGGGGCAACCTGCGCGGCGATGCGCTGTGGCGGATGCTCGAAAAAAGACTCGTCGAAAAAAACGCGCATCAGGGCGAATTTTTCGTATCTTCGCAGCGTTAATCGTTCGCTGTCATGAAAAGACCCAGGGTAAACCGTCAGGCGGTCGTCGGAACCGTCCTCGAATATGTCTGGATGATTTTCGGCATGTTCATCTACTCGTTCGGGTGGCTGGCCTGCATCATGCCCGCCAACACGCTGGGAGGCGGTGCAGCCGGTCTGTCGCTGCTGTTCTACCATATCACGGGACTACCCATCGGCATGTTGACGCTCATCGTCAACGGCGTGCTGCTGCTCATCGGCGGCACGATCGTGGGGTGGAACTTCGGCATGAAGACCATCTTCTGCATCGCCATGCTCTCGGTCACGATGTCGGTGCTACAACCGCTGCTGGCCGCCGTTACGCCGGCCGGGCAGACGCTCTTCGCGCTCGATCCCGTCAGCGACCGCATCCTGCTGGTCATCCTGGGCGGCATCATCGCCGGCATCGGCATCGCCATCTGCTTCCGGCAGGGCGGCTCGACGGGCGGCACGGACATCATCGCCATGATCGTCAACAAGTACAAGACGATCAGCTACGGCCGCATCGTGATGACCGTCGACTCGATGATCATCCTCTCGTCGCTGTTCGTGGGCGACATGGGCGTCGACTCGGTCATCTACGGCTTCGTCGTCACGGCGGTGCTGGGCTATACGGTCGACGTGATCCAGGCCGGCAACCAGCAGTCGAGCCAGATCTTCGTCTTCACGCGCCGTTACGAGGCGATGGCCGACCAGATCATCGCCACCACGCGCCACAGCGCCACGATCCTCGACGCTACGGGCTGGTACTCGAAGGAGGACATCAAAGTCGTGGTCGTGGTCTGCCGCAAGCGCGAAACCTCCCAGCTGCTCAAACTGGTGCGCGGCGTCGACGGCGACGCCTTCATCTCCGTGGGTTCCGTCATGGGCGTCTACGGCAAGGGCTTCGAAGCCCTCAACAAGGTCTGACGACCGCTCCTCAACCGAAACCTCCGACCGTCCGCCGCGACGGTCGCCAATCGATAGCGCCTATGCGAAACATTGCCTTCCCCAACCTGCTGAAAACCTTTCGGGAATATGTTCTCATGACCGCGGGCCTGCTGATCTACTCGTTCGGGTGGATCGCCTGCATCAAGCCCATGGAGGTGGCCGCCGGCGGCGGCACGGGGCTGGCGATGATCGTCAGCCACACGGCCGCCGAAATGTGGGGCGTCGACATCCGCATCGGTACGGTCTTCCTGACGATCAATGCCTTCCTGCTGCTCCTGTCGGGGCTGACGGTGGGGTGGAACTTCGGTTTCAAGACTCTCTTCTGCATCGTCGTGGCATCGGGATTCATGGCGCTCATGGAACCCTATTTCATGGTCCACTACCCGCCGTCGGGCGACGTGCTGGGGCTCGACGACAAGCTGCTCACGATCATCCTCGGCGCACTGCTCGCAGGCGCCGGCATGGCCGTCTGCTTCACCGCCGGCGGCGCCACGGGCGGCACGGACATCGTCGCCAAAATCTTCCACAAATACTGGGGCGTCGCCTACGGCAAAGTCATCATCTACACCGACATCCTCATCATCGGCTCGACGCTGCTGGTAGGCTACGGCCTCTCGGACGTGGTCTACGGCTACATCGTCACGGTGGTCGTCGGCACGTCGGTCGACCTGCTCATGGCCGGCAGTCAGCAGTCGAACCAGATCTTCATCGTCACGGCCGACTACGACCGCATGGCCGAAGCGATCCTGCACGAAGCCGACCGCGGCGTGACGCTCATCGACGCCACGGGCGGCTACTCGCGCCACGAAATCCGCATCGTCATGGTCGTCTGCTACAAGCGCGACGCGGGACACGTCCTGCGCATCGCCCGCGACGTCGACCCCAAAGCCTTCGTCACCATCGCATCGGTTTCGGGCACCTACGGCGAAGGATTCCGCAAACTGACCCAACTCCGCTGACCTGCCCGATGGAGCGTTACGCCGATATCGTCCTGCCGCTGGCGCAGCCCGCCTACACCTACGCCGTCGCCGACGGTCTCGACGTGGAGGAGGGGCAGGCCGTGGCCGTGCAGTTCGGGGTGCGGCGCATCTACACGGGCATCGTCTGGCGCATCCACGGCCGGCGGCCCGACTTCCCCCGCATCAAGACCGTCTCGCGGGTACTCTACGACCGTCCGCTGCTCGACGCACGGCAGCGCGCCCTGTGGGAGTGGATGGCCGACTACTACCTCTGCACGCTGGGCGAGGTGATGCGCTTCGCCCTGCCGCAGACGATCAAGCCGTCGGGCAACAGCGAACAGGAGTTCGCCGACCGCGAATACCGCCCCCGCACCGAGCTCTACGCGGCGCTCGACGCCTCGCTGCACGACGAGGAGCGGTTCCACGACCTCATGGAGCGGCTCTCGCGGCGGGCGCCGCGCCAGTACGCCGCGCTCCTGGCCATCGCTTCGGCCGAGGGCGGCGACCGCATCTCGACCGGCGAGGTGCCCCGACGGCTCTTGGAGGCCGACGCCGCGACGCTGGCGGCATTGCAGAAGAAGGGCCTCGTCACGCTCACCCGCCGCGAACGGAGCGTCGAACGCGGCTGCGTGCGGTTCCAGCTTCCGACACTCACACCGGCCCAACAGAGCTGCCTCGATACGATCCGCGGCCACTTCGACGCCGGACGCCGCACCGTGCTGCTGCACGGCATCACCGGTTCGGGCAAGACCGAGCTCTACATCCACCTGATCGCCGAGGCGCTCGCCCGCGGCGGCGACGTGCTGCTGCTCGTGCCCGAAATCGCCATCACGGCGCAGCTCATCGCGCGGCTCGAACGCATCTTCGGCAGCCGCGTGACGGCCTACCACTCGAAGCTCACGCTCGCGCGCCGCACCGAAAGCTACCTGCGCCTGACGCGCTCCGACGGCGGGGAACTGGTCGTCGGCGCCCGCTCGGCGCTCTTTCTGCCGCTGCGGCACCTGCAACTGATCGTCGTCGACGAGGAGCACGACACGGGCTACAAGCAGACCGACGCGCAGCCGCGCTACAACGCCCGCGACGTGGCCGTCGTCATGGCACGCCTGCGGGAGGCCCGCACGGTGCTGGGCAGCGCCACCCCCTCGCTCGAAAGCTACGCCAACGCACTGGGCGGCAAGTACGGACTGGCGACGCTCGACGAGCGCTACGGCGACGCTCGGCCGCCGCTCGTGCTCGTCTCGGACACGCTGCGCGCCGTCAAGCGCAACGAGCGCAAGACCCATTTCAACCGCCTGCTGCTCGACAAGCTCGCCGACGTACTCGCCCGCGGCGAGCAGGCGATGCTCTTCCAGAACCGCCGCGGATTCGCCCCCTACGTCGAGTGCCGCGCCTGCGGCTGGACGGCCCGCTGCCCCCGCTGCAACGTGACGCTCACCTACCACAAGCGCGACGACCGCCTCCAATGCCACTACTGCGGCCACGTCGAAACCGTCCCCGTCCGCTGTCCGGCGTGCAGGGCCGGTGAGGTAACCCCCGCGGGATTCGGCACCGAGAAGGTCGAGGAGGAGCTGGCGCGCCTCTTCCCCGCGGCGCGCATCGAGCGGCTCGACCGCGACACGGCGACCTCCGAACGCGCCTACCGCGCCATTATCGACCGCTTCGAGAGCGGGCAGAGCGACCTGCTGGTCGGCACGCAGATGATTACCAAAGGGTTCGACTTCGCACGGGTCTCGCTGGTAGGCATCCTCAACGCCGACAACCTGCTCTTCGCACCCGATTTCCGCGCCGCCGAACGCGCCTTCCAGCTGATGACGCAGGTGGCCGGACGCGCCGGACGGCGCGACGCGGCGGGCGAAGTGGTGATCCAGACCACGGAGCCCGAACACCCCGTCATCCGGCAGGTCGCCGCGGGCGACTACGAAGCGATGGCGCGCACGCAGCTGGCCGAACGCCGCGCCTTCGCCTATCCGCCCTACGCACGGCTGATCCGCCTGACGCTCCGCCAGCGCGACCGCGACCTGCTCTACCGGGCTTCGGCGGCGCTCGCCGTGACGCTGCGCGGCCGTTTCGGCAGACGGGCCATGGGGCCGGTCGCTCCGCCCGTCGACCGCATCCGCGAGGAGTACATCACCGAATTCCTGCTCAAAATCGAGAGCGGCGCCTCGGCCTCCCGTGCCCGGGAAGTGCTGCGCGAGGTGCTCCGGCAGACGCTCGGTGCGAAAGAGTTCCAAACCGTAACGCTCAGCTGCGATGTCGATCCTCAGTGATACGGTGCGCGGCGTCGGACGGCTACTCTTTCCCGTGCGGTGTCCGGTCTGCGGCGGCGAGATGCCGCCCGGCAGCCGCGTGGTCTGCACCCGCTGCCGCTATGCCGTGCCGCTCACGGGCTTCTGCTACGCGACTTACAATCCCTTGTGGGAGCGGCTCTCGGCGCTGGTTCCCGTCGAACAGGCTTCGGCCTTCCTCTACTTCATCCCCGGCAGCGGGTGGCGCGAGCTGATCCACCGCTTCAAATACGACGGCGCATGGCGCCTTGCACGCGATATGGGCGTATGGTACGGTCACTGCCTGGCCGACAGCGGCCTCTACGACACGGTGGACCGGATCGTCCCCGTGCCGCTCCACTGGCGCAAACGGTTGCGCCGCGGCTACAATCAGGCGGAGTACCTGGCCGAGGGGATCGCCCGCGCGCTCCGCGCCGAGGTCGACCGCCACAGCGTCCGCCGCATCCGCAACAACCCCGCGCAAGCGCTCCACCACCACGCCGAGCGGTGGGACAACGTCGAGGGAATCTTCGCCGTACGCCGTCCCGAAAGGCTCGCGGGGCACCATCTCCTGCTGGTGGACGACGTGCTCACTACGGGCGCCACACTGCTCTCATGCGCCGAGACGATCCTGCGCGCCGCGCCCGACTGCCGGTTGAGCGTCGCGGTGCTGGCCGTCCCGCAGCGGGAGTTCGGCCTCGACGGATGACGGGCGGGAAAATGTACCGTCAGACGCCCTGCGAACGGTGCCGATGCGGCTTCGGTTGGCCGTCGGCGAAGGAGCCGCACGAGCCGGAGCGAGTTGCAGGCCGCCGCGCGGGGCGGTGACGGACTGCCGACATCGCCGGGCGATGCTCCTCTCGGCACGAAACGTCTCCGGCCGTTTATGCGGACGGATATTTTATTTTTCACACTTAATTTTATTTATTGCGCAGCTTTGCGTAATTTTGAATCCGAAACCGAATGCCATGTCACAGGAAAACAATACGACACCGTCCGCACGCAACCGCGAAGCCTACGCCGCACTGACCGAAATGGGCGGCAACGTCCCGCCGCAGGCCGTCGAACTGGAAGAGGCCGTACTGGGTGCGCTGATGCTCGAAAAGGACTCGATCATCACCGTACAGGAATTCGTCACCCCCGAAGCCTTCTACACCGAGGAGCACCGGTTGATCTACCGCGCCATCGAGGAGCTGTCGTCGGAGTTGAAGCCGATCGACCTCTACACCGTCACCGAGCGGCTCAAAGTCAAGAAGGAGCTCAAAAAGGTGGGCGGCGCCTCCTATCTGGCGCAGCTCACGCAGAAGGTCGGTTCGGCCGCCAACGTCGAGTTCCACGCCAAAATCGTGGCGCAGAAGTACGTGCAGCGCGAACTGATCCGCTCGGCCACGGAAATTCAGCGCCGTTCCTACGACGAATCGACCGACGTGACGGACCTGATCGGCTTCGCCGAGCAGGAGATCTTCAAGGTGGCCGAAGGACACGTGAAACGCTCCGTGCAGTCGGCAGCCGACGTGCTGGCGCGCACGCTGGCGCAGATCGAGGAGAACGCCAAGAACAAGAGCGCCTTCAACGGAGTGCCGTCGGGCTTCATGGCGCTCGACCGTGTGACGATGGGCTGGCAGCCGTCGGATCTGATCATCATCGCCGCCCGCCCCTCGATGGGTAAGACGGCCTTCACGCTCACCATGGCGCGCAACATGTCGGTCGACCACGAGCAGGCGGTCGCCTTCTTCTCGCTCGAAATGCCGGCGCACCAGCTCATGATGCGTCTGGTGGTGGCCGAGACGGGCATACCGGGCAACGACCTCAAACTGGGACGGCTCTCGCCCGAACAGTGGCGCCACCTCGAATCGGCCACCAAGCCGCTGGGAAGCGCCAAACTCTTCATCGACGACACGCCGGCGCTGTCGGTCTTCGAGTTCCGCTCGAAGGCGCGCCGTCTGAAAATACATAACGACATCAAGATCATCATGATCGACTACCTGCAACTGATGACCGGCGGCCCGCAGGCCGCCAAGGGAGGCAACCGCGAGCAGGAGGTGTCGTTCATCTCGCGCACGCTCAAAGCCATTGCCAAGGAGCTCAACGTCCCGATCATCGCCCTTTCGCAGCTGAACCGTTCGACCGAGTTGCGCGGCGGCTCGAAGCGGCCGCAGCTGTCGGACCTGCGCGAGTCGGGCGCCATCGAGCAGGACGCCGACATCGTGGCCTTCATCCACCGTCCCGAATACTACGGCATCAACCAGGACGAGAACGGAATGCCCACGGCGGGTATGGCCGAGCTGATCATCGCCAAGCACCGTAACGGCGCCGTGACCGACGTCAAGCTGCGCTTCCTGAAAGATCAGGCGCGCTTCGCCGACATCGACGACGCCGACCTGCTGCCGGGCGGCGCGCCCGCACCGGGACAGCAGTACGACGATTTCGCCAGCGATTCGAACGCACCGGCAGGCTTCGCCCCCGGCCCCGCATCGATGGTCTCCACCGAATTCGACATCACGCCCCGCCCGCTCGGCGACGAAGCCCCCTTCTAAGGCCATGTTCGTCCGTATCGCAGCAGGAGCCGTCGCAGGCATCGACGCCGTGACGGTCTCGGTCGAGGTCAACGTCGCCGCGGCCGGACAACTGGGCCTCTTTCTAGTCGGGCTGCCCGACAACGCCGTCAAGGAGAGCGAACAGCGCATCCGCTCGGCCTTCGAAAACACGGGGCTGCGGATGACGGGCAAGAAGCTGGTGGTCAACCTCGCTCCGGCCGATCTGCGCAAGGAGGGGGCGGGTTTCGACCTGCCGATCGCCGTGGGCATCCTCGCCGCCACGGAGCAGGTTCCGGCCGAGGCGCTCGACGGGACGATGCTGGCGGGCGAACTGTCGCTCGACGGGACGCTCAAACCCGTGCGCGGCATCCTTCCGATGGCCGTCAAGGCCCGCGAAGAGGGGCTGCGGCGCCTGATCGTCCCGTGCGACAACGCCTGCGAAGCGGCCGTGGTCGAGGGCATGGAGGTGATCGGTGCGGCATCGCTGGGAGAGACGGTGGAGTACCTGCGCGGCGACCGGACGATCGCACCGGCGGCAGCTCCCGCCGCCTTCGCGGAGGAAGAGGGCGGCTACGCCGAAGATTTCGCCGACGTCAAGGGGCAGGCGGCCGTCAAGCGGGCGCTCGAAATCGCGGCGGCGGGCGGCCACAACGTGCTGATGATCGGCGCGCCGGGTTCGGGCAAGACGATGCTCGCACGCCGGCTGCCCTCGATTCTGCCGCCGCTGACGCTCGACGAAGCGCTCGAAACGACCAAGATCCACTCCGTCGCGGGCAAGATCGGAGCGCACCGCGGCCTGCTCGCCGAACGGCCCTTCCGCGCACCGCACCACCTCACGTCGCAGGTGGCGCTCATCGGCGGTGGACAGTCGCCCCGTCCGGGCGAAGTGTCGCTGGCGCACAACGGCATCCTCTTTCTGGACGAGCTGCCCGAATTCGGCCGCAACGTGCTCGAAGTGCTCCGGCAGCCCCTCGAAGAGCGGCGCATCACCGTCTCGCGGGCGCGTTACAGCGTCGAGTATCCGGCCAACTTCACGCTGGTGGCGGCGATGAATCCCTGCCCGTGCGGCTACTACAACCATCCTACGCGCGAATGCACCTGCCCGCCGGGCGCCGTACATCGCTATCTGGGCCGTATCTCCGGCCCGCTCATGGACCGCATCGACCTGCACATCGAGGTGACGCCGGTATCGATTCAGGAGATGGCCTCCGCCGAACGCGGCGAACCGAGCGCCGCGATCCGCCGGCGGGTCGTCCGCGCCCGCGAAGTGCAGCGCGACCGATTCAGGGGCGTGGCCGGCGTCTACACCAACGCGATGATGACAGGCCGTATGGTGCACGAATACTGCCCGATCGACGCCGAAGCGCGCACGCTGCTCGAACGGGCCATGGAACAGCTCAGCCTCTCGGCACGCGCCTACGACCGCATCCTGAAAGTGGCGCGCACGATCGCCGATCTGGCGGGCGACAAGCGGATCGGCACGACGCAGATCGCCGAGGCGATCGGCTACCGCTCGCTCGACCGCGAGTCGTGGGGACGATGACTGAAAAAATTAAGAATGAATATTACATACAGATGAAACGGGTGATTCTTTCAGGCGGCGGCACAGGCGGCCACATCTATCCGGCCGTCGCGGTGGCCGAAGCACTTCAACGCCGCTGCGGCGACGGGGTGGAACTGCTCTTCGTCGGCGCCGAAGGCAAAATGGAGATGGAGAAGATTCCGGCGCTGGGCTACCGCATCGTGGGGCTGCCGACGGCGGGACTGCAACGGCGGTTCGCGCTGTCGAATCTGGCGCTGCCCTTCAAGGTACTCAAAAGCGTCGGCCGTGCGCGGCGCACGATCCGCGAGTTCGGCGCCGACGTCGTGGTGGGATTCGGCGGCTACGCCTCGGGGCCCGTGCTGTGGGCCGCGCAGCGATCGGGAATCCCGACGCTCATTCAGGAGCAAAACTCCTACGCCGGTCTGACGAACAAGATCCTCGCACACGGTGCGCGGCGTATCTGCGTGGCCTACGACGGCATGGAGCGCTTCTTCCCCGCCGAGCGGATCGTGCACACGGGAAATCCCCTGCGCGGACGCTTCGCCGTGCCGACCGAGGCCGACCGGCTGGAAGGACTGGCAGCTTTCGGATTGGACGCCGCATGCCCCACGGTGCTCGTCGTGGGCGGCTCGCTGGGCTGCCGCACGCTCAACGAGACGATGAAGGCGTGGCTCGCGCGGCAGGAGTTCCGGCCGCCGTTCCAGGTGATCTGGCAGACGGGCAAATATTACGAGGCCGAGATGCGGCGCTTTCTCGAAGAACATCCCGCGCCGGGCGTCTGGCAGGGAGCCTTCATCGACCGTATGGACCGCGCCTATGCCGCGGCCGACGTCGTGGTGTCGCGCAGCGGCGCCTGCTCCGTCTCGGAGCTGTGTCTGGTGGGCAAGCCCACGCTCTTCGTCCCCTCGCCCAACGTGGCCGAAGATCACCAGACCAAGAACGCGCAGGCGCTCGTCGACCGGCAGGCTGCCGTTCTGGTCGCCGACGCCGAAGCGCCCGCACGGGCCATGGAGACGGCGGGCGAACTGCTCGCCGACCCCGCACGGCGGGCGCTGCTCGCCCGCAACATCGCGGCGCTGGCCGTGCCCGACGCGGCGGAACGGATCGTCGACGAAATCGAAAAAATCTGGTAAGATGGAGATACAACGCATCTATTTCATCGGCATCGGCGGTATCGGCATGAGCGCGCTGGCCCGCTATTTCCTCCACGAAGGCCGCGAGGTGGCCGGCTACGACCGCACGCGGTCGGCACTCACCGAGGCGCTCGCAGCCGAGGGAGCCGCCATTCACTACACGGACGACACGGCGGCCATTCCCGCCCCGTTCCGCGAGCGGGAGGGCACCGTGGTGGTCTACACCCCCGCCGTGCCGGACGACCACTCCGAACTGAGCTGGTTCCGAGACCACGGCTTCACCGTCGAGAAACGGTCGCAGATGCTGGGCCACCTCTCGGCCGGCAAATACGTGATGGCCGTGGCCGGCACGCACGGCAAGACCACCACCTCGACGCTCGTCGCATGGCTCAACCGCGAGGTCGAAGGGGCCGGAAGCGCCTTTCTGGGCGGCATCTCGAAGAACTTCGGCAGCAATCTGGTGCTGGGCGACGGGCCGCGGCTCGCAGTCGAAGCCGACGAGTTCGACCGCTCGTTCCTCCGCCTGCGGCCCGACGTGGCGGTCGTCACGGCCGTAGACGCCGACCATCTCGACATCTACGGCACCCACGAAGCCGTGAAGGAGGCCTTCGCACAGTTCATCGAGCGCATCCGGCCGGGCGGCGCGCTGGTACTCAAAGCAGGCGTCGACGTGGCGCTGCGCAACGACGCCGTCGCGGTCTACCGCTACGCCTACGACACCCCCTGCGACTTCTACGCCCGCGACGTGCGGCTCATCGAGGGCGGGCACTACCGCTACGATCTGGTCACGCCGTCGGGTGTGATCGCCGACTGCACGTTGGGGATCCCCGGCTGGGTCAACGTCGAAAACGCCGTGGCGGCCGTCGCGGCGATGTGGTGCGCCGCCCGCGCCGAAGGAGGGACGCTCGACACAGAGCGACTGCGGCGTGCGCTGGCGGCCTTCGAGGGGGTCAAACGCCGCTTTGAATTCTATGTCAACACCCCGCGGCAGGTCTACATGGACGACTATGCCCACCATCCGCGCGAACTGGCCGCCGCGCTCACCTCGGTGCGGCGGATGTTTCCCGGCCGGCGCGTGACGGCGGTCTTCCAGCCGCACCTCTACACCCGCACGCGCGACTTCTACCGCGAGTTCGCCGAGGCGCTGTCGCAGGCCGACGAAGTGCTGCTGCTGCCGATCTATCCCGCACGAGAGGAACCGATCGAGGGCATCGCCTCCGAGATCATCGCCGAACGGGTCACCGTACCCTGCCGCATCGTCGGCCGCGAAGCGCTGGCGGCGACGCTCGGCGCAGCCGCGACCGACGTGGTCGTCAGCTTCGGGGCGGGCAACATCGACGCCTGCTGCGATGCCGTGGCGGACGTATTGCGTAAAAAAGCCTGACGGATGCCCAGACCGCTGCGATACACGCTCATCGGGCTGCTGTGGGCCGCCGTGGCCGGGTACATCGTCTACTCGGCCGCACGGGTGCGGACTCACCGGCGACAGCTCGTCGTGCAGCGGCTCGATATCGAGATCGCCGACAGTTCGTCGCACGGGCAGCTCGTCACGGGCGGCGCAGTACGGCAGTGGCTGGCGCGCAGCGGCGTGAAAACCGTCGGTGCGGCGGCGCGCGAGGTCGACCTGCGGAGCATCGAAGGACTGATCCTGCGCAACGGGTTCGTGGCCGACGCCACCGCCTCGATCGACTACGGCGGCGTGCTGCGCATCGCCGTGCGCCAGCGCCGTCCCGTCGTGCGGCTGCTGTTCGACGGCTACAACGCCTACGCCACCGACGAAGGGTATCTCTTCGCGGCGCCGCAGTCGTCAGCGCTCTACGTTCCGGTGATGACCGGTTCCTACGCCCCGCCCGCTCCGACCTCCTACACGGGATCGATAGCGGATTACACCGCCGCGCGGATCGCCGAATCGGAGGGCCGCATCGCCGAGATCGAACGCGAAAAATATCCGCTCTACCGCGCCGAGCGCGAGAACGACGAAAACATCAAGGCGCTGCGGCGCATGACGATCAAGAAAGGGCTGTTCGAACGCCGCGAAAATTTCGAGCGCCGCGTGAAGGAGCTGCGTGAAAAAAAGGCGCGGCTGCGCCGCGAATACCGCTATACGGCGCGGGTCTTGCAGGAGCGCATCGATAAAATCTCCGCCCGGCAGGCGGCCGAACGGGAAAAACAAAAAAAGTTGCGGAAAAGCTACGAAGATTTCCTGAAACTGCTTAACTTTGTGGTGCTCGTCGAAAAGGACGATTTCTGGCGATCGGAGATCGTCCAGATCGTCGTGGCGAAAGGCCCGGACGGAGCGCCCGAGATCGAACTGGTACCCCGCACGGGCAGCCATACGGTGATCTTCGGCAGCCCCGACGACGCGGAGGAGAAACTCGCGAAACTGCTGACGTTCTACCGCCGCGGATTGCGGAACATCGGATGGGAAGAGTACCGCACGATCAACGTCAAATACAAAGAACAAGTGGTGTGCACAAAATAGAGCGTCTGCACCGGAGCGGCGGCCGAAAGACCGTCCGCAAGGCAAACGCCCGATGAAACAAAGCTGACAAACGTGGAGAAGAAGAATTACATCGTCGCAATCGACCTGGGATCGTCGAACGTCGTGGTGGCCGTCGCCGAACGCGACGCCGAGGGACGTCCGGTCGTCCGCAGCATCGTCTCGAAACCTTCGCAGGGAGTGAAGGCGGGCATGATTACGAATATCGAGCAGGTGAGCAATTCCATCAAGGCGGCCGTCGAGGCCGTTGGCGAGGAGCTGGGCATCCGTATCACCGAAGCCTACACCGGCATTTCGGGCGATTTCGTACGCTGCGCCCGCCACACCGACCACGTCTTCACCTCCGATCCGCAGAACGGCGTCAACCGCACCGACGTGGAGGCGCTGTTCGACCGTATGCGCAACGTGCAAGCCCCCGACGACGAGACGATCATGGAGCGCATCCCGCAAAACTACCTCGTGGACGAAAACCAGGAGGTGGCCGACCCCGTCGGATCGTTCGGCAAGCGGCTCGCATCGACCTTCAACTTCATCCTTTGCGCCAAAACCCCGATCGAACGGCTCAACCTGGCGCTGCGCCGGCTGGGCATCCGCTCGCTGGGGATGTACGCCAACGCGCTGGTGACGGGCGCCGCCGTCCTCTCGGCGGACGAGAAGGAGGAGGGTGCGGCCGTGGTCAACATCGGCGGCGGCGTGACCGACGTGGCGGTCTACTACCGCAACGTGCCGCGCTACATCGCCACCATCCCCATGGGGGCGGGGGCGATCAACAACGACATCCGCACGCTGGGCATCCTCGAACGCCACGTGGACAGCCTCAAACGCAAATTCGGTTCGGCGGTCGCCGAGCTGGCACCCGAAAACAAGATGGTGAGCGTCAAGGGACGCACCGCCAAGGAGACCAAGGATATCCTGCTGCACAACCTGGCCGTGGTGATCGAATCGCGCGCCCGCGATATCGCCGAATACGTCGCGCAGGAGATCCGGGATTCGGGATTCGGCGACAAGCTGGCCTACGGCATCGTGCTGACGGGCGGCTCGGCGCAGTTGCAACATATCGACGAACTGTTCCGCCGCGTAACGGGCATGGAGGTCCGCATCGGCACGGCCGAAGAGGCCGTCGACGAGACGTCGCGGGAAAAGGTCGCTTCGCCGGCCTACTCGACGGCCGTCGGACTGCTGCTCCGCGGCGCCGCCCACGGCGACTGCGCCGTGACCGATATCCCGCGTCAGGGAGGTGCGGCACAGTCCGCCGGGCCGACGATCCCGCGCGCGACCCCCTACTCTGCCAGGAAGCCCGCGACAGGCGTTTCGGCAGCGCCCTACACACCGCGGCCCGCGGCCGCACCGACTCCCCCGCCGACGACTCCCGCGGCGACGACTCCCGCGGCGAACGCCGCAACGGAAGGGGCGGCGCAAGGGGCCGCAGCCGAAACCGCCGAGACGCCGCATCGTCCGAAACGGGGCCTGCTCGACAAGCTCAAACAGAAGTTGGGAACCCGCCTGGACGACTTCTTCACCGGATCGGAAGACGAAGAGATCTGAGTCGCCCGACCGGGCAAGGCGGCGGGAAGCCGAAACAATACGAACGAGAAAACGCAAAACCGGCCGGCAACCGGAACGAACGCCCGACGAAAAAGAGGTTAAGGAATTATGAGTGACGATCTGATGAACGAAATTGCTGCGGCAAAAGATAAATCTTCGATAATCATGGTGGTGGGCGTCGGCGGTGCCGGCGGCAACGCCGTGAACCACATGTGGAACCTCGGCATCAAGGATGTCGGGTTCATGGTCTGCAACACCGACGCACAGGCGTTGGACAACAGTCCCGTCGAGGAGAAGGTGCAGCTGGGGCGTGAAGGTCTCGGTGCGGGCAACGATCCCGAAAACGGACGCAAGGCGGCCATCGAATCGCTCGACGACATCCGCCGCAGGCTCGAAGCGGCCGGCACGCGGATGCTCTTCGTGACGGCCGGTATGGGCGGCGGCACGGGCACGGGCGCATCGCCCGTAATCGCCAAACTGGCGCATGAAATGGGCATCCTCACCGTCGGTATCGTCACCTCGCCGCTGGCCGTCGAGGGCAAGATCCGCTACGAACAGGCCTTTCGGGGCATCGAGGAGCTGAGCCGCAACGTCGATTCGCTATTGGTCATCAACAACGAGAACATCGTCGAGATGTACGGCCGCCTCTCGCTCAAACAGGCCTTCGGCAAGGCCGACGACATCCTCGCATCGGCTGCCAAGGGCATCGCCGAGATCATCACCGTCGAAAGCGACATGGTCAACGTCGACTTCGCCGACGTGTCGAAGGTGATGCGCGACAGCGGCCGCGCCCACATGTCGGTGGCTACGGCCGAAGGCGAGCACCGCGCCGCAGAGGTGGCCCGCGCGTCGCTCGAATCGCCGCTGCTCGACCATACGCTCATATCCGGCGCGAAAAACATCCTGCTGAACATCTCGACCTCCGACGCCGATTCGCTGGCGCTGGACGAGGTGATGGAGATCCTGAAATACATCCAGTCGCACGCCAGCGTACAGGCCCCCGACGGCACGGTGCACGACGCCAACATCATCTGGGGCACGAGCGTCAAACCGCAGCTGGGGCGGCGCATCGAGCTGGTCGTCGTGGCGACGGGATTCGACAGCGCGGCGATCGAGCGCGCCGCGAAACCGGTCGTCCCGCCCGCCGACGTCCTCGCCGCGCAGCCCCGCGAAGAGAACACGGTGCTCGAACCGATCAAACCGCGCCCCGTGCCGACGCTGCGGCCCATGACGCAGGTGATGCTGGGCGAACGGCCGACACGTTATAAGAACATCGAGGCGCAACTGGCCGTACCGGCCTACCGGACGCGCAAGGCCGAGCTGATCGTCGAGACCTCGACCAGCCGCAAGGAGGTGCTCAAGGAGGAGGGCGACGCCGCGGCGAAACCTCCGCAGGAGAAGGGCGGCTCGCTCTTCGACTGATCCGTCGGCAGGCAGTGCAAAACGAAAATAGACGAATTTGGAAGGCAGTCTGGTCACACTCAACCCCGTAGACATCGGTCTGCTCCTGCCGGGAGCGGTCGCGGTGTGCCTGCTGGCGGTCTCGGCCCTCGTTTCGGGCGCCGAGACGTCGTTCTTCTCGCTCACGCCGCACGACATACGGGACATCAAGGCACATCCCGAAAAATCTTCGAACGACGCCATTCTGCGGCTGCTCGGCGACGTCGATCAACTGCTCGCTACGATTCTGGTGGTCAACAATCTGGTGAACATCTGCATCGTCATCCTGGCCGCACGCATCATCAACCTGCTCTTCACGTTCGGCTCGGCCGGCATGCGCTTTCTCTTCGAATCGGTCATCGCCACCTTCCTGCTGCTGCTTTTCGGCGAGATCATCCCCAAGGTATTCGCCCAGAGCCGCCCCCTGCGGTTCGCCCGTACGGTAGCGCGCCCCATCCTGCTGATGCGCTGGCTGATGCGCCCCTTCGCCTACATCCTGATCCGCACGAGCAGCACGATCAGCGAACACGCCGCGCGTCGCAACGAGATTTCGCTCGACGAGCTGGCCGACGCCGTCGACATGACCGCCACCGCCTCGGCCGAGGAGCACAACATGCTCTCGGGCATCGTCAAGTTCGCCAACACCGAGGTGCAGGAGATCATGCGTCCCCGCGTGGATGTCGTCGCCGTCGGAATAGGCGACAACTACCTGAGCGTCAAGGAACGCATCATCGCTTCGGGCTTCTCGCGCATTCCGGTCTACGACGAAGATCTGGACAATATCAAGGGAATCCTCTACGTCAAGGATCTGCTGCCCTACATCAACAACGGCGACGAATTCGGCTGGCAACAACTGTTGCGAAAAGCCTATTTCGTGCCCGAACACAAGAAGATCAACGACCTGCTGGAAGAGTTTCAGTCGAACAAGGTACACATGGCCGTCGTGGTCGACGAATACGGTTCGACGCTGGGCATCGTCTCGCTCGAAGATATTCTCGAAGAGATCGTCGGCGAGATTTCGGACGAGAGCGACGCCGTCGAAAGCGCCTACACCAAGCTCGACGACCGCAACTACCTCTTCGACGGCAAAACCCACATCGGCGACTTCGAACGCATCCTGCAACTGCCCGAAAACACCTTCGCCGACGTCAAGGGCGAGGCCGAGACGCTGGCGGGGCTGATGCTCGAAATCAAGCGCGATTTTCTGAAAAAGGGCGATGTCGTGACCACGCACGACCTCCGTTTCACGGCCCACACGATCGAAGGCCGACGCATCGACAAGGTACAGGTGACGCTGCCCGAATAGACGGCCGCGCACCGGATTCCCCAACCCGCTCAATCCCGAAAAGATGACCCTCCGCTGCATCCTCGCCCCGCTGGCTTCGCCCGACACACTTCGCGGGCAGGTGACCGATGCCGATTGGGCCGCTGCGGCCGCATTTCCGCCCTGCCGACGGGCCGAATACCTCACATGGCGCGCCGTCGTATACCGCGAACTGGGTGCCGTGCCGATCGGCTACGACGCCGCGGGCGGCCCCGTGCTGATCGGCGATCCGCGCCATATCGGCGTCTCGCACGGGGGCGGGCACGCGGCCGTCGTGATCTCCGACCGCCCCTGTGCGGTGGACATCGAATCCGAGACACGTCGTTTCACCCGCGCGGCGGCGCATTTCCTTACTCCGGCCGAGGCCGCACTCGGCGACGATCCGCGCGTGGCGGGCGTGGTCTGGTGCGCCAAGGAGACGCTCTACAAGCTGGCCCGCCGTCGCGGAATCGACCTGCTGCGCGACCTTGCGATCGAACGGATCGACTTCGCGGCGGGCGAGGTCGTCGGCCGCGTCCGCGGCGGCGAACCGATCCCGATGCGGCTGGAACTGCGCGAAGGGCTGATCGTCGTCCACACCCTTTGATCCGCAGCGACATCCGCCGCACCGCCTTCTCTATGCAGCGACCGATCCGGAAATCGACGGCAACATACGCACCCGGACCGGGCGCACACGAAATCACCCCTGCTGCAATGTATCGCAGCAGGGGTGAAAACCGTTTCCGGCGGCGGAAAGCCCGCGTCGGTCAACTCCCGTGCAGGGGTTCCCAGCCCAACCGCAGATCGGGAAGTCCGGTCAGTTCGCGCACCGCCCGACGCCCCTCCTCGCCCAATGCAAGCGAATAGCGATTGACGAAGAGCGCGATATGACGGTCGATCACCTCGTCGTCCAACTCCCGAGCGTGTTCCCTGACGAACGGCCGCGACACCGTCGGGTGTTCGAGCGCGTAGGCGATGCTGTCGTGCAATACCCGATCGAAGGTGCGACGCACCTCCGCCGGCAATTCCCGACTCGCCACGATGCCGCCCAACGGCAGCGGCAGCCCCGTCTGCTGCTCCCACAACGCTCCCAGATCGGCCACCAGTTCCAGATTGTGCCGCTCGTAGGTAAAACGCCCTTCGTGAATGAGTACGCCCGCGTCGAACGCACCTCGTTCGACCGCTGCGGCGATCTCGGAAAAGAGCACCGGCGTACGGTCGACGATCGAGGGAAAAAAGCGCAGCAGCATGGCATTGGCCGTCGTGAGTTCGCCCGGAATGGCTACGCGCCGGATCGGCGACCGGTCGCCGCGGCGCCGCACGAGCAACTGCCCGTTGCCCCGCCCGAGCGCCGATCCGCTGTCGAGCAGCGCATAACGGTCGACGACGGCCGGCAGCACGGCATAGCTGATCTTCGAAATATCGGGTCCGTCGGGCGACGAGACGCCTTCGTTCAGCTCCTCGATATCCTGGAATCCGACCTCGAACGCGAGGCCCTGCGTCGGGATACGACCGTTGAGCAATGCCTCGAACATGAACGTATCGTTGGGGCAGGGCGAAATACGGAGGCGCAACCGGTCAGTCATCGTCGTCGGCCGAAAGCCGTTTTTTCGTGACCGCCTTCTCCGACCTGCTCCGGCCGCCGAAACGGCCGATCAGGAAGCCCGCCAGGAAGATCACGGCCCAGATGACGAGCGTCGTGATCTTGCCCATGGCCCAGACGTAGATCTCGCTCGAATAGAAAATCAGGAGGAAGAAGAGCACCAGCGCGGCGGCGATGCCGATCATCCATTTGGTAGATGTTTTCATAAGCCTATCGGTTTGAATTTCAAGTTTATCTCCCCTTTCTGACACCCCCGGCGGATCGGCGAAGGGGAAGTCGATCCTGCGAAGAGACGGATCCGATTTCGCCGACGAGCAGCGCCAACTCCCGTGCCAGCGCCTCGCAGGCATCGGCTACGCGCCACACGCCGAAGGGTTCTCCCACGCGGTTGGAGACGGCACGCACCTCGGCGGCCGGTACGCCCAGCGCCGCAGCGACGGCGAAGAACGCCGCCCCCTCCATGTTCTCCACCTCGGCTCCGGCAGGTGCCGCCCCGCTGCGTGCGACGCTGTTAGAAACCGCCGTGCGCAGCCCCGGAACAGCGAACGTCGGACGATAGACGTCGGCGTACCGTTCCGGCAATCCCTCCACGCGCTCCTCGGCGACGGCGACGACCTCGCCGACGGCAACCTCCGATGCGGGATAGACGCCGGCGATGCCCGCCAGCAGCAGCAGATCGGGGCGTTCGTCGACGATCGCACGCGCCGTCGTGGCGGCAGCAGCGGCAGGGCCTACGCCCGTGATGCGGTACGCGACGCCGGGACAGCGGCGCCGGAAAGCCTCGGCTTCGCCCGCCGTGGGGAAGAGGACGACCGTGCGCATACGTCTACCGGCCGACGACGGCTTCCAGCTCTTCGACCGTCACGGGGATCGTACGGTCGCCGAGGATGCGGCAGCCGGTGTCGGTCACCAGCAGGTCGTCTTCGATGCGGATGCCGCCGAAATCGAGATAGCGGCTGCGCAGCAGGTCGTAGTCGACGATCCCGCGGAACTTGCCTTCGGCTTCGCACTTGTCGACGAGCGCCGGGATGAAGTAGATGCCCGGTTCGTCGCTCAGGATCGTCCCCGGGCGCAGACGCCACGTGGCGCGGTGGAGGCAGGTAGCCGACTGCGCGGCGCGCTCGGCCACGAGCGAATAGTCGAAACTGCGCTCGCCGATGTTCTCGCAGTCGTGCACGTCCATGCCCAACCCGTGTCCCAGTCCGTGGGGCATGAAGAGGTACATGGCGCCCGCGGCGACAGCGTCGTCGGCCGAACCTTTGAGCAGCCCCACGCCGACGAGCCCCTCGGCCAGCTTGCGGTAGGCTTCGAGGTGTACCTCCTGCATGTACATCATTCCCGGGCGCACGATGCGTGCGATGTGGTCGTGGCACGCCAGCACGATGTCGTAGATCTCGCGCTGCTGCGCCGTGAAACGGCCGCTGACAGGGTAGGTGCGCGTGTGGTCGGAGCAGTAGTTCATCAGGTTCTCGCCGCCGGCATCGACCAGCAGCAGCCGTCCGTCGGCGAGCACCCCCTCCGAGTTGAGGTTGTGCAGCGTCTCGCCGTGCTGCGAGACGATCGACGGGAACGACACGCCGAGCCCCATCGACTTGGCGACGCCCTCGATCGCACCGGCGATCTCACGCTCGACGACGCCCGCGCGGCACATCCGCATGGCGGTGGTGTGCATGGCGTAACCGATGTGGAAGGCATCCTCCATCTGCGCCACCTCCTCGGCGCTCTTGACCTCGCGCATCTCCGCGACGGCGAACATCAGGTCGACCGACTTGTAGTCGTGCAGCAGCGCAGGAGCGATCCCCAGCAGCGCCGAGAGTTGCAGCTTCGTTTCGCCGCGGTAGGGCGGCAGGTAGTGTATGCGGCGGCCGAGCCGGATCGCGGCGGCCAGATAGTCGGCCAGCGCCGCCAGCGGGCGGCAGTCGGCGACGCCCGCGCGGGCGCCTTCTTCGCGCAGCGTGGGCTGCGGCCCCGTCCAGATGATGTCGTCGACGGTGAAATCGTCGCCGAAAAGCACCTCCTCGCCCGTATCGGCGTCGATGACGCCCGCGAGCGACGGCCGGTCGAGGCCGAAATAGTAGAGGAACGTCGAATCCTGACGGAAATAGTAGGCGTTGTTGGGATAGTTGTTGGCTGAGGGCTGGTTGCCCGGCAGCAGGATCAGCCCGCCGCCCGTCTTCGCGCGCAACTCGGCGCGGCGCGAAACGTAGGTTTTGACCGGAAACATGTTCGTTGATTTTTTTCTTCCATTTCTCGCCTCGGCAATTCGAGCAAGTTCGATTGCGCTCGGCTTGACGAAATGGTTGTCTTTTTTACGTCGTCTCCCTACCGGCGGTTGCCCAGCAGTCGCAGCATGTAGAGAAACAGGTTGATGAAATCGAGGTAGAGCGACAGCGCACCCAGCAGCGCCATTTTCTGCATCGGCTCGTCGACCTCGGCGCCGGAGTAGATCATCCGCTTGATCGTCTGCGTGTCGTAGGCCGTCAGCCCGACGAAGAGCAGGATGCCGACGTAGGTGACGATCCACATGAGCATCTCGCTTCGGAGGAAGAGATTGACCACCGAGGCGAGGATCACGCCCACGAGGGCCATCGTCAGCAGGTTGCCCCACGACGAGAGGTCGCGCCCCGTGACGAAGCCGTAGAGCGACATCGCGCCGAACATGCCGGCCGTGACGAGGAACGTCAGGCCGATCGATCCCAGGTCGTAGACGAGGAAAATGGTCGACAGCGTGGCGCCGTTGACCACCGAATAGGCGATGAACATCAGCGTGGCCGTCAGGAACGACATGCGCATGATGTTGGCCGCCAGGACGAAGACGAGCACCAACTCGGCGACAATGAGGCCGAGGAAGACGAAGCGGCTGCTGAAAATCGCCTGCAACAGCGTTTCGGAGCCGGCCACCGTATAGGCCGTCAGCGCCGTCAGTGCCAGCGCCATAGTCATCCAGAGATAGACGTTGCGGAAAAGCGTCGCGCGCGCGGCATCGGGCTGCGCGGCGGCAAGGGTCGGTTTGGTTGTTTCCATTTTCGTGTCGAATGATTTTGTTATTTTGACATTTCTTTTCGTTTTCCCTGCAAAAGGCGTGCGGCGAATCAGTCGGGCTGCGAATTCGAGGCGTCGGCCGGCACCATGCGGTAGAGCTGGTCGCCGCGCCGCACGAGCGAAGGGGTTTTCAGCGAACAGAAGACCCCTTGCACGGCCTCCTGGGCAGGAGCATTGCCCACATAGGGGTCGGCCGTCAGTTCGACCACGCCCGTCGTCGGCCCCTGGAAGAAGAGCTCGTCGCCGCGCCGCACGGGCGACGCCTCGACCCATACCTCGGCCACCGACTGCTTCTTGAAGAAGTTGGTCACCCGCCCCACGTAGACCTTGCGGCGCGTGGCCGACGATCCGTAATGCTCGCTATGTTCGGCCATCGGCGCACCGGCATAGTAACCCTGCCAGAAGCCGCGGTTGAAGACCGTCGCCAGCTCCTCTTTGAGCGCCGCAGCCAGTTCGGGCGTATATTCGCCCGTCTCCATCGCCCGCAGGGCGCGGTCGTAACACGCCACCACCCGTTTGACGTACTCCGCACCGCGGGCACGCCCTTCGATTTTGAGCACGCGCACGCCGGCGCCGACGAAGCGGTCGAGGAAGTCGATCGTGCAGAGGTCTTTGGGCGAAAGGAGGTATTGCCCCTCGGCGGCGAGCTGCGCGCCCGTCTCCACGTCGGTGAGTGTATATTTGCGGCGGCAGATCTGGCGGCAGGCGCCCCGGTTGGCCGAACACCCCGTCTCGTGCAGCGACAGGTAGCACTTGCCCGAAACGGCCATGCACAGCGCGCCGTGGGCGAACATCTCGATGCGCACCGGATCGCCCGAAGGGCCGCAGATCTGCTGCTCGTCGATCGCGCGGGCGATGCGGCCGATCTGATCGAGCGACAGTTCGCGCGCCAGCACCACCACGTCGGCCCACTGCGAGAAGAATTTCACCGCCTCGCTGTTCGTGAGGTTGCACTGCGTGGAGATATGCACCTCCATCCCGATGCGGCGCGCGTAGAGGATCGCCGACAGGTCGGAAGCGATCACGGCGTCGACCCCCGCCGCGCGGGCGCGGTCGACGAGCGCGTGCATCTGCCGCAATTCGTCCTCGTAGATCACCGTATTGACCGTCAGGTAGCTCTTCACCCCCGCCGCGCGGGCGATCCCGACGATGCGTTCCAGATCGTCCGGCGTGAAATTCGCGGCCGACTTCGACCGCATGTTGAGCTGCCCCACACCGAAATAGACGGCGTCGGCTCCGGCCTGTACGGCCGCCTGCAACGCCTCGTAGCTCCCGGCCGGAGCCATCAGTTCTATGTCGCTTCGTTTCATCTCGAATGTTTTTCTCGTGCCGCCGCTCTTTTCCGACAGCGTTCTGCATCGCAGGCGGTTCACCCCTCCCGCACGACGGACTGTAACCCGCTAAGACTCGTCCGATTCCGACCTCCGAGGCCGAATCGCGAGTTTTTTCGGGAAATCGAATCGTCTATTTCCTGCGCCCCATCAGGCTGCGGGCATACTCGCGCAGCGGCTCCTTGCGCGCATCGGGGACATTCAGTCCGTCGAGCGTCGCCAGCGCACGGTCGAAACGCAGCGAAATCTGCTGCTCCGTGAGGCGCGGCACATCCAGCGCGTCGAAGACGGCGCGCACGCGGGCGATCTTCTCCGCAGGGGCAAGCGCCGCATCCTTGTAGGTGTGGCGCAGCACCTCGCGCTGCTCCTCATCGGCACGGCTCATGGCCGTGACCATCAGGTAGCTCTTCTTCCCTTCGAGAATGTCGCCGCCGATGGTCTTGCCCAACTCCTCGCCGCCGTAGCTGTCCAGCAGGTCGTCCTGCAACTGGAAGGCCATGCCCAGTTCGATGGCGAACTGGTAGAGACGGCGGCTCTGCTCCTCGTCGGCACCGCCCAGAATCGCACCCATCATGGCCGAACCTGCCACCAGCACCGACGTCTTCAATTCGATCATCGACATGTACTCCACGACCGAAACCTTCTGCTTGCTCTCGAAATCCATGTCGTACTGCTGCCCTTCGCAAACACCCAGCGCCATCGTGTTGAAGACCTCCAAAATACGCGGCAGCAGTGCCGGCGGTGCCTGCGCCAGCAGCCGGTAGGCGCTGATGAGCATGGCGTCGCCCGACAGAATCGCCACGTTGCCGCCCCAGCGGGCGCAGACCGAAGGTTTGCCGCGGCGCACGGCGGCATTGTCCATGATGTCGTCGTGCAGCAGCGTGAAGTTGTGGAATATCTCGACGGCGGCGGCGGCGGGCAGCGCGACGTCGACGTCGTCGGCAAACAGCCCGCACGACAGCAGCAGCAGCATCGGGCGCAGGCGCTTGCCGCCGCCCGCGAGCGAATAGCGGATCGGATCGTAGAGCCGTTCGGGTTCGGTAGGCAGCTCACGCTGAGCGAGATAATTTTCGAGAAGGTCGAGAAGCTGTTCGTTGGTCTGCATTTTTCTTACGTTTGATCGTTCGTTCGCGACAGCCGTTTTCCCGCCTCGGCAAAACCCGAACGAAGTTCGGCATTGCGCTCGGCTTATCGAAAACGTCGGCGAATACACGTCCAAAGATACGAATAAGCGAGAGCAAAAGCAAACTCGTTTGCATTTTGCCGAGCGGGAGTATCTTCGGCGCAAGCCAAAGTACGAATAAGCGAGGGCAATGTCGAATTTATTTGAACATTGCCGAGCGGAAGTATCCAAGGCGAAGCCAAAGATACGAAAAGTCGGGTGCAGAAGCAAGCGTCGGCTTGATTATGCCGAGACGGAGTATCTAAGACGCGATCAAATATACCTAAACTCTTTTGCAAACACATCAAATTTGATGATAACATATCAAGTCGGCGCCTCACAGCAAACAAATTATCGACACAAATACCTAGCTTTGCCATCAAAATAACGATAGATGAAAACAGACTGTTTGAAAGGAATTGACACCTTGCGCTACTCGGATATTTTTTTGGCTATGTATTCTGACAATGGAAGCAGTTGCCTGCATCGCAACCATTCTCACGTATTGGTCTATATGTATTCCGGGGAACTGGAAATAAAGGAACACAAGAAAATTACCCGATTGCACAAAGGGGATTGCGCATTTATCCGTAAGGATTTCAGCGTGCAGCTCACCAAACAAGCATGCAAAATGGAGCAGTTCAAGGCCGTATTCCTAATGTTCACGGATAAATTTCTGCGTAACTTTTACTGCCGCTTGGACAAGGAAAGTCTGCCGGAAAATGCACGACGAAGCAAAGTCAGTCTGTACAGACTGCCGTCCGACCGTCCCGACATCGTAAGCCTGTTCGAGTCGATGACCCCATACTTCAATTCCGGCATCCGACCTACGGACGAACTGTTGGAATTGAAGATGACAGAAGGATTGTACGTACTCCTGAATACGGACAAGAACCTGTATGCCTCGCTTTTCGACTTCGCCGACCCGTGGAAAATCGACATCATGGACTTCATGGAACAGAACTACATGAACGACCTTACGCTGGCGGAAATGGCCAATTATACCGGGCGGAGCCTTGCCACGTTCAAACGTGACTTCAATAAAGTAAGCGACCTGTCTCCTCAAAAATGGGTGATACGCCGCAGACTGGAAGCAGCCCATGCGCTCATACTGTCCGGCACACGGAAAGTGACCGACGTTTGCTACCGTGTAGGCTTTAAAAACCTTTCCCACTTTTCAAAAGCATACAAGGGACTGTACGGATATTCCCCTGCCCACAGCTATTGATCTTTTATTCAAACGAACGGACTTATGGATATTCAAGGACAAGAAAACCAACTTATTCTCGCATTCCCGGACAGGGAAGTACGCTGTTTGGATACGGCAGACAACAGAATCAACCGGATGTTGGAACGGTCGAACATATCTATCATCGGGAACAATAACCGTGTGCTGTTGCATTTCGAATCGGAAGATAGTGCGGAAGAATTGCTAACGGGAGCCGGATTCCTGCTTATCGTCAAAGGGGATGGAAACGAAGTGGACATGGGAACGGTCATTGTACGTTGTTCCTCCATATTGGGCATGACCGGGCTGAAACTCATCATCGGGCAGCTGCCCGGACTGGGTGCAGGCGTATCCCGGACAGCAAACGGATGCAGCGTCACCATAGGCGACCGGGTGGTCATCAACGGAGTCACCCTCTATCTGCAAGAAGACCATTCGCGTGTCAGCATCGGCGATGACAGCCAGTTGAGCTGGGGCGTGGATGTGTGGTGCACAGATGCCCACACGATTACCGACCTCGAAGGAAACCCTGTCAATTATGCCGAAAGCATTGAGATAGGCCGTCACGTATGGGTGGGCAAGGATGTCAAGATAGGCAAGAATGTGCGAATCGCCGACAACAGCATTGTAGGTTGGGGCAGCATCGTTACCAAACGGTTCGACGAGCCGAACGTAATCCTCGCAGGCACCCCGGCCAAGATAGTGAAGCGTGGCATAAACTGGGACCGCAAGTGCATCAACAAGTACGCGAAAGGGTTGTAACCGCATTTCCGTTCTTCTGAACTGTACGGCAAAACACTTTGAGCCGACGGGCAAAGCCTTTTCATAACAAACCCGCTACCTTTGCACCGGAATCTTAAAAACAAATATACAATGGACATTTTTGAAAAAGACCTTTCTGGCGCTATGGTCTCACCCGATGAACCGGGCTATGACAAACTTATCAGTACCATATTCGACACAATGGCTGCAACAGCGGAAATGAATGCAAAAGGCTGGCTCACGCCGGAAGAAGTGCATGAGTATCTGCGCCGTATTACGGGCAGGGAGATTGATAAGAGTACGACACTGCTGCCTCCGTTCTATGTGGATTACGGCAAGAACATCCACATTGGCAAAGGATGTTGGATTCAGCAGGGCTGCACCTTCTTTGACCGTGGAGGTATAACGATCGGCGATGGCGTATTCATCGGCCCGAAAGTGAATCTTATCACCATCAACCACGATCCGAATCCCGACAATCGCAACGCCACATACGGTCGTCCCATTGTCATAGAGGACAAGGTGTGGATTGGCATCGGCGCTACCGTTCTGCCCGGTGTACATATCGGCTATGGTTCTATCATCGGTGCCAACAGCGTGGTTACACACGATGTGCCGCCTATGACAATTGTCGGCGGTAATCCGGCAAAAATAATTAAAGCGATTGAAACAAAAGACAAGGAGTAAACGGAACAGTAAAGAGTACGATTGTTAAGGCCGACGAAAGGAGGTAGCGTTTTCTTTTCTTCTGCTTTATTTTTACAATTTGCATCCGTAAGAGTCGCCAAACGAGCAAAGCAATGCAGGCCGCAGCAATTGGGACGGTTGCCAAACCATTGTCCAAAAAATGAGGCAATTTTCACAACTATCTTAATTTCAAATATCTATATTCCCTATACAGATTTACGGAAAAAGTTTGGAGTTGAGGGAAATTTTCGTAACTTTGGATGCGAATAAACGGCGCCCCGCGCCACAAACCAACATTCTGCAACGATGAAAAAACTTGCAATAGGAATCGACATCGGCGGCATCAACACGGCCTTCGGGCTGGTGGACGAGAACGGCGACCTCTATGCCGATTCGGTCGTATCGACCAAGAAATTCCCGCTTTTCACCGACTATCCGGCCTATGTGGCCGAGCTGACCGAATCGCTGCATGCGCTGGCCGACAGCCTCTCGTTCGAATACGAGCTGGTGGGCATCGGCATCGGCGCGCCCAACGCCAATTACCACACGGGCGTGATCGAACACCCGGCCAACCTGTGGAAGTTCCCCGTCGGCGAAACCAATCCCGACGAGAGCCGCCGCATGTTCCCGCTGGTGGACGACATCAAGAAGGCGTTCCCGGGCGTCGAGTGCCGGATGACCAACGACGCCAACGCCGCCACGATCGGCGAGATGATCTACGGCAACGCCAAGGGGATGAAGGATTTCATCATGATCACGCTCGGGACGGGACTCGGTTCGGGATTCGTCGCCAATGGCGAGATGATCTACGGCCACGACGGCTTCGCCGGCGAATTCGGCCACGTGATCGCCGTGCGGGGCGGCCGCCAGTGCGGCTGCGGACGCCGCGGCTGTCTGGAAACCTACGTTTCGGCCACCGGCATCAAGCGCACCGTTTTCGAACTGATGGCCACCATGACCGAACCTTCGGAGCTGCGCGACATCCCCTTCGCCAATTTCGACGCGGCGATGGTCTCGACGGCCGCATCGCACGGAGACCCCATCGCGCTCGAAGCGTTCCGCATCACGGGCGAGTTGCTGGGATATGCGCTCGCCGACGCAGTGACGATCACCTCGCCGGAGGCGATTTTCCTCTTCGGCGGCCTGGCCAAGTCCGGAAAATACATCTTCGAGCCGACGCAATGGTACATGGAGGAGAACATGATGAGCGTCTTCAAGAACAAGGTAAAGCTCCTGCCCAGCGGCATCCAGAGCCAGAACGCCGCCATCCTCGGCGCTTCGGCGCTGATCTGGCAAGAGGTGAAACAGCTCGGAGCCTGATCCGTCCGCAACATCCGTACAGGAGCTATCCGCATGTCGGACGGCTCCTGTTTTTTATGCCGCGGTCACGCGCCGTGCCACCGGAAACGGCCGGTACACGGGACGACTTCCGGCAATATTTCCGCGAAACCATAGAACCGACCCAAAACTTTTCCTCATGAAACGAACCTTCACCCTGCTGGCGGCCGCCTTTGCGACGACGGCCGCAGCCCAAAAACCCTACCACCGCGACCTCGCCGTGCTGGAAGTCAACCGCGAAGCGCCCCGCACCGAATTCGTGGAGTTCGCCTCGCGCGACGAGGCGCTCATGCGCTCCTTCGAGCGGAGCGACGCCTACCGCTCGCTCGACGGCGTATGGAAATTCCGCTATGCGGACGACGTCCGCGCCCTGCCCGCCGACGCGACGGCCGCCGACGCCGACACTTCGGCGTGGAACGACATCCGCGTTCCGGGCAACTGGGAGTTGCAGGGACACGGCACGCCGATCTACGTCAACACGCGCTACGAATACGCCACGATCGATCCCGCGCCGCCGCACCTGCCCGAGGCGATTCCGGCAGGCGTCTACCGCCGCACCTTCACCGTTCCCGAAGCGTGGGCGGGACGCAGGATCTACCTGACGATCGGCGGCGCCAAATCGGGCGTCTACGTCTATGTCAACGGCCGCGAAGCGGGTTACAACGAAGATTCGAAGAATCCGGCGCAATACCGCATCGACCCCCTCCTGCGTCCGGGCGAGAATACGCTGGCGCTCAAAATGACGCGGTGGAGCACCGGTTCCTACCTCGAAGCGCAGGACTTCTGGCGCATCAGCGGCATCGAGCGCACGGTCTACCTTTCGGCCGAAACGCCCGACGCGCTGCGCGATTTCGAGGTCGTATCGACGCTCGACGACAGCTACCGCACGGGGCTTTTCACGCTGAAAATGTTCCTCGCAGGCGATCGGGAGGTCGAGGCGGGCTACGAACTGCTCGATCCCGAGGGCCGCACCGTCGCCTCGGGACGGCAGCAGGCAACGGGCGAAGCCCTGTTCCGTGCCGAGATACCCGACGCAGCGCATTGGACGGCCGAAACGCCCGACCGCTACCGGCTCGTGATGCACGTGCGGACACCCGAACGGACGGTCTACGTCCCCTTCTCGGTGGGATTCCGCCGCTTCGAGTTCGCCGACGCCGCCGAGCGCGACGCCAAGGGACGCCCCTACCGCGTGCTGCTCGTCAACGGACAGCCCGTGAAATTCAAGGGAGTCAACCTCCACGAACACGATCCCCGCACGGGACACTACGTCGACGAGGAGCTGTTGCTCCGGGACATGCGGCTGATGAAGGCGCACAACGTCAACGCGATCCGCACCTGCCACTATCCGCAGCAGCGCCGCTTCTACGAGTTGTGCGACTCGCTGGGCTTCTACGTTTACAGCGAGGCCAACGTCGAGAGTCACGGCATGGGGTACGATCTGGCCGCGGGCCGCACGCTGGGCAACGACCGTGCATGGTGGCCGGCGCACGAGACGCGCCTGCGCAACATGTACATGCGCTGCCGCAACTATCCCTCGGTCTCGATCTTCTCGCCCGCCAACGAATCGGGCAACGGCTACAATTTCTACAAAGCCTACGAATGGCTCGAAGCCCGCGAGAAGGGCGAAGGCCGCATGAACCGCCCGATCTGCTACGAACGCGCACAGTGGGAGTGGAACACCGACATGTTCGTGCCGATGTATCCCACGGCGGGAATGCTCGAAGAGTGGGGACGCGAGGGCACCGACCGTCCCGTCGTTCCGTGCGAATACTCGCACGCGATGGGCAACTCCAACGGTTCGCTGTGGCTGCAATGGCAGTCGATCTACAAATATCCCAACTTGCAGGGAGGCTTCATCTGGGACTGGGTCGACCAGGGATTCGAACGCCGCGATGCAGCGGGAACCCTCTATTGGACCTACGGCGGCGACTACGGCGACCGCGAGCCGAGCGACGGCAACTTCTGCTGCAACGGTCTCGTTTCGCCCGACCGCACGCCCCATCCCGCCATGGCCGAAGTGCGTTACGCCTACGCCGACATCGCCTTCCGTCCGGTCGGGCCGGCACGGGGATCGTTCGAAGTCGAGAACCGCTTCTATTTCACCTCGCTCGACGGCTACGACATCGTCTACACGGTCGAGGCCGACGGAAAAGCGGTGCGCAGCGGCACGGTGCGGTTGCAGACTGCGCCGCAGCAGCGCGAGACGGTCGACGCGGCCGTCGGGAAACTCAAACCCGGACGGAATTATTACCTGCGCCTGCGGGCCGTGACGCGCACCGACCGGCCGGGACTGCCCGCCGGCACGGTCGTGGCCGAGGAGCAGTTCCCGTTGCAGAAGGGCGCTCTGCCGGCCTATGAAAAGGAGGGCGAGAGGCTGGCGCTCTCGACGCAGGGCGACCGGATCGAAGCGGCGAACGACCGTGTCCGCTTCGCCGTCAACCGCACGACGGGAGCGGCGCTGAGTTATGAAATCGACGGCACGGAGCTCTTCGCCGACGGATTCGGCGTGCGTCCCAACTTCTGGCGGGCACCCGTCGACAACGACTACGGCGACGGAATGCCCCGCCGCACGCAGGTGTGGAAGGAGGCGTCGCGCGACGCCGACGCCGAGGTAACGGGCCGCATGGAGGGCGACGCGGCGGTGATCGCCGCGACCCGCGCGCTGGCCGGCGGCAACCGCCTGACGACGACCTACACCGTCTATCCGTCGGGGGCGGTCAACGTGCGGATGCACTTCGCCCCCGGCGAGGAGCCGATGCCCGAAATGCCGCGCTACGGCGTGCGGTTCCGCCTGCCCGAACGCATGGACGCCTTCGCCTATTTCGGCCGGGGGCCCGAAGAGAATTACTGGGACCGCAAGGCAGGCACCTTCGTCGGCCGTTACGAGACTTCGGCGCGGCGGGAGTGCTTCCCCTACGTGCGGCCGCAGGAGACGGGACACCACTGCGACACCGAATGGATCGACTTCGGCGAACTGCTGATCGTGGCCGACTCGACCATGGAGTTCAACGCCCTGCGCTGCACGGTCGAGGATCTCGACGGCGAACAGGCCGTCGGCCGCGACTACCAGTGGCACAACTGGACGAAAAGCGACTCCAACGAGGCGGACAAGGCGCGTAATGCGATGCGCCGCCAGACCCACGTGAACGACATCCCGGTACGCGATTTCGTGGAGGTATGCCTCGATTACCGCCAGATGGGGCTCGGCGGCTACGACAGCTGGGGCAAGCGCCCCGAGGAGTCCGTGACGCTGCGCACCGGAAAGCTCCGCGACTGGGGCTTCACCCTCGTCCCGAAGCGTGCGAGAAAATGAAGCGCCGAGAATCAGGATTCACGGGCCGGCCATAAAGGCCGGCGCCCTTCAAAAACGAACGGTGCGACTTCGCGAAGTCGCACCGTCCGTTCGTGTCGTGACGAAAGATTCCTCCCCCGCTATCCGTTCGTCCGGAAAGCCTTCTGCACGCCCTTGATGCGCAGGATGGCGTGGACGAGCGTGTCGACGACGCTCGTGGCAGGCACCTCCACGTCGACCGTACCCGTGAGCAGACCGCCCCGCGAAGCGAGGTTCATCGAACGGATGTTGAGTTTCAGGTCGCGGATCACCGTTTCGGTGATATGGTTGGCCATGCCCGTCGTATCGGCCGCCACGATGCGGATCGTCACGCGGAACGCCCCTTCGGCCGTCTGCCGCCAGCGGGCGTCGATGACGCGGTAGGGATAATTCTCGCGCATACGCCGTGCATTGGGACAGTCGGTGCGGTGGATCGTAATGCCCGAGCTGATCGTCACGAAGCCGAAAATATCGTCGCCCTTGATCGGGTTGCAGCACTTGGCGAGCTTGTACTCGATCTGGTTGATGTTGTCGTCGATCACGAGCGCGTCGGTCGAATGCGCGGGCCGCGCGGCGGCGTTCTGCAACTTGGCCTGCTCGGCTGCGGCGGCCGCTGCGCGCCGCTCCTCGTCGGCCTCGCCCGACTGCCAGCGGGTGAGAATCTCCTTGACCGTCGACAGATCGATCTTTTCGGTGGCGATCAGCCCGTAGAGTTCGGTTCCCGCTTTGAGCTTGTAATATTTGCACAGATACCCCACCGCCTCGTCGATCGTGAGGCCGAATTTCCAGTTTTTGAGCTTGCGTTCCAGCTCCTCGCGTCCCAGCCGCGCGCTCTTGGCCTGCTCCTCGCGGATGAAGGCCTTGATCTTGCTGCGCGCCTTGGCGGTCTTGACCGCCGAGAGCCAGTCGGCCTTGGGCGTCTGGTTCTTCTGCGTGAGAATCTCGACGATGTCGCCGTTATGGAGCGTCTCCTTGATCGGCACGGCGCGGCCGTTGATCTTGCCGCCCGAACAGCTGCATCCCAGATTGGAGTGGATGTCGAAGGCGAAGTCGAGTACCGTAGCCCCTTCGGGGAGCTTGCGCAGGTCGCCGTTGGGCGTGAAGACGAAGATTTCGCCCGACGACGGCCGCGAATCGAACCGCTGCGCCAGCGCATGGGGCGTATTCTCCATCAACTCGCGCAGGCGGCCGAGCCACATCTCGCTCGTGAGCGCCCCCTGGTTGACCCCCTTGTAACGCCAGTGCGCCGCGATGCCGCGTTCGGCCACGGCATCCATCCGCTCGGTGCGGATCTGAATCTCCACCCAGCGGCCGCCGCCGGCCGAAACGGTGGTGTGGAGCGACTCGTAGCCGTTGGACTTGGGGATCGAAATCCAGTCGCGCAGCCGTTCGGTATTGGGGATGTAGTAGTCGGTGACGATCGAGTAGACGGCCCAGCACTGGGTCTTCTCCTCCTCGGGCGGACAGTCGAGGATGATGCGCAGCGCGAAGATGTCGTAGACCCCTTCGAACGGCACGTGCTGTTTGTGCATCTTCGTCCAGATCGAGAAGATCGACTTCGTGCGGCTCTTGACGTGGTAGTTGAATCCCTGCCGGTCGAGCCGCTCGACGATCGGCGCCAGAAAACGGTCGATGAAGGTCTGGCGTTCGCGCTCGGTCTCCTCCAACTTGCGGTGGATATGCTCGTACTCGGCCGGTTCGAGATAGCTCAGGGCGATGTCCTCCAACTCGCTCTTGATCGAATAGAGGCCCAGTTTGTGCGCGATCTGGGCGTAGAGGTTCATGCTCTCCCAGCTCTTCTTGCGCCACTTCTCGCGCGGGAACATCCGCAGGTTGCGCATCACTTCGAGGCGGTCGGCCAGTTTGATGAGGATCACGCGCGGGTCTTCGGAGTAGCTCACGATCAGGTCGCGGAAGTTGGCCGCCTGCTCCTTCGAGACTTTCAGCCGGATCTTCGAGATGTTGCTCAGCCCCACGGTAATGCCCAGCACCTCGTCGCCGAAGCGGCGGCGGATTTCGGACGTCACGCCCATCAGGTCGCCCGGCTCGCCGCAGGCGGCGAGCCGCACCACGTCGTGCAGGATGGCCGCCAGCGTGGAGTTGCGCCCCAGTCCGATTTCGGAGATGACGATGCGTGCGACGCCTGCGGCGTGATCCAGCAGCGGAGATCCGTCGTAGCGCACCTGTTTTTCAAGGCATTCGGCGGCATATGCCAGCGCCTCGTCAACGAGCCGCTGCGTGGTCTCGGAAAAATTTGCGGCGACGAGCGTCCGCAGCTCGTCGTAACGTGTCGTCTCCATAGCTCTGCACGATTTTAGCGGGATGCCCCGTTAACCTAACGCAACAAAGGTACAAAAATTTCACAAACCCCGTGCTTCGTCGCACCGTCGACACCTCTTTTCGTACGGGTTCCGTGCGGAAGGCCGGCGGAGCACGGCGAACGGCCGGCAGCACAGGCCGTGCCGAGACCCTGCCGGAGTCGGACGGAGGGGTGAAACCGCGGGCATTCCCCGAAATACCGTCCCGCAACGAAAGAACGGTGCAATCTTTGTTTCGACAGCGAAAAATTTAATTTTCCGCCAAGCCGGGCGCAGAGCCGAACTCGCACAGGCTACGCCGAGGCGGGAAAACGAAGAAGAAAATCTCGAAGACGATGATCCATACTACCGATTTTATCGCTACATTTGGCGTGAAAACCAAATGGAAGCACCTCATGGCCGAACAGAAAGTCTACGTCCCGACCGTCGGGGAAGAGGTCGCCAACGCCGTATCGCACGGCGTGATGCTGTGTCTGACGCTCGCCGCTCTTCCCTTCGCCGCCGTGCGCGCCTACGTCCACGACGGAACGCTGGCCGCCGTGGCCGCCAGCGTCTTCGTCATCTCGCTGCTGCTGATGTTCCTCGGATCGACCCTCTACCACTCGATGCACCCCGCGTCACGCCACAAGGAGGTGTTCCACATCCTCGACCACATCTTCATCTACGTCGCCATCGCCGGAACCTACACCCCGATCGCACTGTCGGTCATCGGGGGCTGGCAGGGTACCTTCATTACGGTACTGCAATGGGCGATGGTACTCTTCGGCATCATCTACAAGTCGCTCGCCCGCCGTTCGATTCCGGCGATCAGCCTGACGATCTACCTGGTGATGGGATGGACGATCGTCTTCTTCATGCCGCTTTTCGTGCGTCACGCCTCGATGCCGCTGCTCGTGCTGATCGCCGCGGGAGGCGTGCTCTACACCGCCGGCGCATGGGTCTACGCCCGCAAAGGGTTCCGCTATCACCACATGGTATGGCACCTGCTCATCAATCTGGCGGCGATCTGCCACTTCACGGCCATCGTCTTCTACCTCTACTGAGATACTTATCCGCGCAATACTCCGCGATGTTTCGTGTCGGACTGCCGGAAAGAACGGGGAGAAGACGAAGGTTAAATTTGCGTTAAGGAATCCTTACCTTTGCGTTAATTCTGCGCGCATTACGTGAGAGAACCGACTTTTCGGTCTAAATTTGTCCTGCCTAACGAACGTTTTCGGAATGTGCGGCGCACGCCGGGCGGCGGAAACGAATTAAAACGGATTTATGGACCCGATTTACACAGTGATTATCGCCATTCTGGCAGTACTGGCCGTCTCAGGCCTCTTCGTCGGCGTCACCAACGACGCCGTAAATTTCCTCAACTCGGCTATCGGATCGAAGGCGGCCCCCCGCCGCGTGATCCTGATCGTGGCATCGATCGGAATCCTGGTCGGCACGCTCACGTCGAGCGGCATGATGGAGGTGGCGCGCAACGGAATGTTCGATCCGGGGATGTTCTCCTTCCACGAGGTGATCCTGCTCTATCTGAGCGTGATGTTCGCCAACATCATTCTGCTGGACCTCTACAATTCGTGGGGGCTTCCCACCTCGACCACCGTGTCGCTCATCTTCTGCCTGCTGGGCGCCGCGATCGCCGTTTCGACCTTCAAGATCGCCGGCAGCGACGCACTTTCGATGGGCGACCTGGGCGAGTTCATCCACACGGGCCGCGCATTCGGCATCGTCGCGGCGATCCTGCTCTCGGTGGTCATCGCGCTGACGGTGGGTACGGCCGTGATGTACGTCTCCCGCCTGATCTTCTCGTTCCGTTACACGCGGGCCCTGAGCCGCTACGGCGCGCTGTGGTGCGGCGCATCGCTCACGGCAATCATCTACTTCGCACTCTTCAAGGGACTCAAAGGAACACTATCGCAGACGGCCTTCATCCATATGGTCGAGAACCATATCATCCTCTCGCTACTGGTCTGCTGGCTGGTATGCAGCCTCATCCTCTTCTTCGTCCAGCGTTTCAAGATCAACATCCTGCGCATCACGATCCTGGGCGGCACCTTCGCCCTCGCGCTCGCCTTCGCCGGAAACGATCTGGTGAACTTCATCGGCGTACCGATCGCCGGCTGGGACGCCTTCCGGATCGCCCGCCACGCCGGCGACTCCGCGATGACGATGGATGCGCTCAACGAGAACGTTCCGGCCAACTTCGCCTTCCTCGTCGGTGCGGGCGTGGTGATGATCCTCACGCTCTGGACGTCGCGCAAGGCGATGCACGTCACCGAAACCGAACTCTCGCTGGCCAGCCAGAACGACGAGCAGGAGCAGCGCGAATACGGTTCGTCAGCCTTCGCCCGCGCCATCGTCCGCGCGACGCTCAACACCAACCACGCCATCGAGCGGGTCGTTCCCCAACGGCTCCGCGAGGCGATCTCCCGCCGCTTCGAAGTGACGGACATCGAGCACACCGGCGCACCGTTCGACATGATCCGCGCCACGGTCAACCTCACCACTTCGGCACTGCTGATCGCCATGGCCACATCGCTCAAACTGCCGCTGTCGACCACCTACGTCACCTTCATGGTGGCGATGGGTTCGTCGCTGGCCGACCGCGCCTGGGGACGCGAAACGGCCGTTTACCGTATTTCGGGCGTGATGACCGTCGTGGCGGGATGGTTCGTGACGGCGCTGGGCGGCTTCATCATCGCCTACGTCGTCGGACTGGCACTCGTCTACGGAGGAACCGTCATGCTGATCCTGCTGACGGTGCTGGCGGGCTACATGCTCGTCCACAGCAACTTCATCAAAAAGACGAAGAGCGCCGAAACGACGACCGCCGTCACGAACGAAAACGTCGTCGAAGAGATCGCCACGGTGGTCAGCTCGACGATCAACACCGCCACCCGCATCTACGACCGCACGCTGCTGGCCGTCTTCAAGGAGAACCGCAAGGTGTTGCGCGACCTCAACCGCGAATCGTCGGAACTCTACGAGCGGATGCACGAACGCAAATACCGCATGATGTCGACGCTGCGGATGCTGCGCGAGAGCGATCTCGACACGGCGCAGTACTACGTGCAGGTGGTCGACTACCTCAACGAACTGACCAAGGCGCTCACCCACATCGTGCGCCCCGCATACGGCCATATCGACAACAACCACGAAGGGCTGACCCGTGAACAGACGACCGACCTGATCCGCGTGGGCGACGAAGTGGAGGCGATCTACCGCCGCATCAACGCCATGCTCACGACCAACGACTTCGGCGACATCGACCTGGTGCTCTCGATGCGCGACCGTCTTTTCGAGACCATTTCGGACGCGATCAAGAGCGAGCTGCGGCGGTTCAACACCTCCGGCAAGGGGAGTACGAAAGCCAGTATGCTCTACTTGACGATCCTCAACGAGACGCGCACGATGGTGCTCCAGCTGCGCAACCTGTTGAAGGCGCAGCGCCACTTCCTCGAAACGAAGGGCGTCATCAAGAGCTGGCTCTATTACGCCAAATAAGCGGAATCATTTCGTATCTTCGGCTGACGCCTCAGATACTCCCGTTCGGCAATGTTCAAATAAATTTGACATTGCTCTCACTTATCCGTATCTTTGTCGGGCGCGTCCCGAAACCGGACCGTTCACCGCAAACGGTCCGGTTTTTTCATACAGTGCGAAGCCCGCCGCACATGCTGCGGCAGGCGAAACGGAACGCATCGCACGCTGAGCAACGAAACAAAGACGACATCATGGATATAGCCAAGACCAAACGGCGCGAAAACATCGCCGAATACATCCTCTACCTCTGGCAGCTGGAAGACCTGCTGCGGGCGCTGCAATTCAGCCCCGAAGCCGTTCACTCCCAGCTCATCGCCCCCCGCAACCTCTCCCAGCCGGAGCAGCGGCTCTATCTGGAATGGTATATGGACATCGCCAACCTGCTGCGGCAGGAGGGCAAGGAGCGGCAGGGGCACCTCGACCATACGCTGCACCTGATCGCCGACCTGCACAACCTCCACCTGCAACTGATGGAGCTGCCCGCCGGGGCCCGCTACCGCGAACTCTACGCCCGCCTCGAACCCGAACTGCCCCGCCTGCGCGCGGTGCTGGGACGCAACGAGACGAGCGACACCGAACTTTGCTTCCGGGCGCTCTACGCGGCGATGCTCTACCGTATCCGCGGCGAAGGAGGCCAGCAGGCCGTCGCCGACACGGTGGAGTATATTTCGCCCGCGATCGCCGAACTCGCTTCGATGTACGGCAAGGTGGAGCGGGGCGAGATCGATCTCTTCGAACGGGAAAAATAGCCGCAGACTGCGGCGAAGCGGAAACTGCCCTGTCGCATGGAAGAAGGGGTTGTCGCAGCCAGCGACAACCCCTTCTTCGGATTACGGACTCTTAAAAACGGCGCAGACGCAACCCCGCGGCGTCGGACGGCTCGCCGCGCAACCCCTGCGACGGCAATTCGCGCAGGTCGGCCACCGAGGAGAACCGCGCGAGGGTGCCACGCGGAGAACCGGCGTCGACCGACAACCGTTTCTCTATGCTCCGGCGTTCCGGACGGAAGACGCCGAGCGAACCGTGACGGCGGCTGCGCACGGTTTTCGCTACCGTACCCGAAGCCGCTGCGGAGGTGGTGAAAGGTTCCGACTCGAAAATCTTCGTCGTCCGTCCCCCGTTGTAACCGAACGCCACGGCGACATAGGTCGTCGACGGTTCGAGCATATCCGTGAAATCTACGGTACGATTGCCCGAATAGAGCGAATAATCGAATAATCCGTATGCTTTGAGAATATCCATATAGACCTCGGCATAAGCCTCCTTGCCCTCGTCGTAGGCCGTATACTCATCGTAGACGAAGACGTCGGCGAAATAGACCTCGTCGGTATTCGACGGCGTTACGTCGAATTTGGCGCCCGAAGCCGTAACGTCGCGGACATTCAGGCCGATCGTCATCGTCGAAGGAACAAGTTCGGAAGTTCGCTGCACCGCGCTGGCGACCTCCGTCGTGCGCACGCCCTCGGTACTGACGCCGAAGACGACGGCCACGTAATCGGTTCCCGCGTCGAGGTCGCCCATCGCCAGATCGGCGTCGGTGTCGACCGTCACGTCGCCCGTCCAGATGTATTCGTTGCCGGCCCAGTCGATCTCGTAGCCGTTCTCCATCTCGATGAAGGCGTCCGCAATGGACGAAGGCGTATTTTTGTCGAACAGCTCCTTGCTGCACACGCCGATATAGTAGCGCGTAGCCGCATTGGACGGCCGGACGGAGATGTCGAATGCCGTCACGGAGACATTCCGGAAGGAGATGTCGAACGTGCAGTCGTCCGTCGGAACGAACGCTTCGGTACGCACCGTCTCGCGCGTCACGCCCGTCAGCGGCCTGCCCTCTTCGGTCAGGGCGAACGCGTAGACCACGTACTCCGTATCGGGTGTAAGTTTCGTGAATTCGTAGCCGTCGGGGCCGATCGAAAGAAAGTCGGTCCAGTCGAGATCGTAACCGTTGGCCTGGTAATAGGCCGCCGTCTCTTTCAGGTCGGCGACCACCGAAGCGACGATTTCGGCGTCGGTACCCCATGTGTCGAAATCGGCCTTCGCCGCCAGATCGAAATAGTAGAAGCAACCCGTATTGGAGGGCGTCACCTCCACGTCGCAGGTCGATTCGGTCTCTTCGTGCGCAATGGCGAACTCGCAGGAGAAGGGTCCGGTGCGGAACTCGGTCTTCGAGATCGCCGACGTGGCGACCCCTTCGGCTGTCATACCGTAGGCATAGGCGTAATAGTCGGTGTCGGAAGCGAGTCCGGAGATCGTCTGTTCGCCGGTGGGGCCTGTCGTAAGGAACATGTCCAGCATCTCGGCGAACGTCTTTCCAGCCAGGTCGGCCTGCTCCTGTATGTACTCGATGTCGCTGCGGATATAATCGGCCTCGGTCGCATAGCTGTCGAAAAGCGACTTCTCGACCACCATCGGGACATAGCTCGCGGTATCGTCCGACGGCGTCCACGCCACTACGGCGCTGCTTCCGTCGATACCCGACACCCGAATGTCGAAGGTGAGTTCCGGCGTTTCGGGCACCGGCTGCAAGAGGGTCACCACTTTCTTCTCAGCATCCTTATAGGTCAACGCGACGTTGGCGATGCGTACCTCGCCCTCGCTCGGATCGAACGAGAAGCCGATCCGGCCGGAAACGGAGTAATCGAACGAATGCACCCACGCATCGGTCGTCGAAGCGGCGATAGCCTCGCCCTCGACCGGATTTTCGACCTCGTATTCGAACCACGACGTTCCGCCTTCGGGCGAAACCGAAAGGGGCGACGCTGCGACCGCCTCCGGAAGTTTGATAACGGGCGCCGGCGCCTCGGGCGGTGCGGGATCGTCGGTGTCGCTGTCGCTGCAACCGCCGGCAAGAAGCGCCGAAGCGGCGAACAGAAAAGTCAAAAAACGTTTCATAGGCAAAATGGATTTTGTGTGGCGGTAAAACGGGGCTTTCCGAAACGCCCGTCGCCCTGTCACGGTTAAAAACGATCGATCCGCCGTCCGGCCTGCGGTTTCGCTCCGGAACGGCTTGCGGCCGGATTCGGGATCGGGCACACAGGCAAATATAGCGTAAAATAATTTATATCCAAACATCGTAACCCATTGCATTTCCAGCAGTTGAATTACACTTCCGAGCCGAAAGCAGCGGTTTTCGCACGAATCGGAAGGAAGAATCGGGATTGTCGGGGCGGATCGGTCGCGGACGGAGCGATCGGGTTACGGATCGTAACCTTTCGTTTTTTCGATCTTTTCCGGAATCATCCCCCCCCCTCCGTTCCGTGCCCGAATTCCCTTTTACTGCGGGATACCCCTTTCCGCCGGAGCATCAGTCCGTTGACGGCGGCTGTTCATAAAATGTTGATAGGTTTTCCCTGCGAACGGCTGCGGCGCTTGCAAAAGCACTATATTTGCATACAAAGGATGACGGTTCCTTGCCGCCGCGTCATGCGGCGGAGGGATGAAAAGGGAACGCCTGTGCAATTCAGGGACTATCCCCGTAGCTGTAACTTCCACGACAAAGGCCGCACAATCTCCGCCACTGCCGCCAGCGGGCGACGGGAAGGCGTGCCGGCCGGAACGAGTCAGAAGACCTGCCGTCCTCCCTTCGTTCGGAGCTTTCGGGTCGAAGAGCCAGACGATGCGATCTGCCCTGCGGGGATTATCTGCCCGTACCGGCGCGGTCGCTGTCGTATCGCATTCATTCCCGCAACACCGCAGCCGAAATCGCCCTTTCCGATCGTGACCGGTCACGGAGCATCCGTGCGAAGCGCCGGAAGCGCCGCAGAGGACGATTCGACAGGGATTGTCGCCATGAAGGGCGGAGAGGAGACTCTCCGTAACGCAAGTCCGACGGGATTTCATGCCGACGCCCGACCTAAGATAAGTCACCCCCTTCCGTCGGACGCATGTCAACTATGAGCAGTTCCGAAATTTTCATCACCAAGCGCGACGGCAAACGCGAGCGTTTCTCGATCGACAAGATCCGTGCGGCCATCGCCAAAGCCTTCCTCTCGGTCGGGAGTTTCGCCACCGACGAGATGCTCACCCAGATTCTGGGACGCATCCGCGTCGCGGACGGCACGACCGTCGAACAGATTCAGAACCAGGTCGAGACGGCGCTGATGGCCGAACGCTACTACAAGGTGGCCAAAGCCTACATCATCTACCGGCAGGAACATACCGAAGACCGCGAAGTGCGCGACAAGCTGCAATTCCTGATGAACTACTGCGAGGCCAAGAACCCCGCCACCGGCTCGAAATACGACGCCAACGCCAACGTCGAGAACAAGAACATCGCCACGCTCATCGGCGAGCTGCCCAAGCAGAACTTCATCCGTCTCAACCGCCGCCTGCTGACCGACCGGTTGAAGGAGATGTACGGCAAAGAAGTCTCCGACCGTTACCTCGAACTGCTCGACCGCCATTTCATCTACAAGAACGACGAGACGTCGCTGGCCAACTACTGCGCCTCGATCACGATGTATCCGTGGCTGCTGAGCGGCACGACCTCGATCGGCGGCAACTCGACGCGGCCGACCAATCTCAAATCCTTCTGCGGCGGCTTCGTCAACATGGTCTTCATCGTCTCGTCGATGCTCTCGGGCGCCTGCGCCACCCCCGAATTCCTGATGTACATGAACTACTTCATCGCGCAGGAGTTCGGCGAGGACTACTACCGGCGCGCCGACGAGGTGGTCGACCTCTCGCGCCACCGCCGCACGATCGACAAGGTCATCACCGACTGCTTCGAACAGGTGGTCTACTCGATCAACCAGCCCACCGGCGCACGCAACTTCCAGGCCGTCTTCTGGAATATCGCCTACTACGACCGCTACTACTTCGAATCGCTCTTCGGCGAGTTCCGTTTCCCCGACGGGTCGCGCCCCGACTGGGAGGGGCTGTCGTGGTTGCAGAAACGCTTCATGAAGTGGTTCAACGCCGAACGGCTCAAAACCGTGCTCACCTTCCCCGTCGAGACGATGGCGCTGCTGACCCGCGACGGCGACGTGATGGACGCCGAGTGGGGCGACTTCACGGCCCAGATGTACGCCGAAGGACATTCGTTCTTCACCTACATGAGCGACAACGCCGACTCGCTGTCGTCGTGCTGCCGCCTGCGCAACGAGATCCAGGACAACGGATTCAGCTACACGCTGGGAGCGGGCGGCGTCTCGACCGGTTCGAAGAGCGTGCTGACGATCAACCTCAACCGCTGTATCCAATACGCCGAGCGGCAGGGCATTCCCTACCTGTCGTTCCTCGAAGAGGTGGTCGACCTTACGCACAAGGTGCAGCTGGCCTACAATGAGAACCTCAAAGAGCTGCAACGCAAGGGAATGCTTCCGCTCTTCGACGCGGGCTACATCAACCTGTCGCGCCAGTACCTCACCATCGGCATCAACGGCCTGGTCGAGGCGGCCGAATACAAGGGGATCGCCATCGTCGACAACCCCGACTACGTGCGCTTCACCGAAGAGATTCTGGGGTTGATCGAGCGCTACAACCACAAGTACCGCTCGAAGGAGGTGATGTTCAACTGCGAGATGATCCCCGCCGAAAACGTGGGCGTGAAGCATGCCAAATGGGATCGCGAGGACGGCTATAAGGTGCCGCGCGACTGCTACAACAGCTATTTCTACGTCGTCGAGGACACGACGCTCAACATCGCCGACAAGTTCCGCCTGCACGGCGCGCAGTACATCGCCCACCTCACGGGCGGCTCGGCGCTGCACATGAATCTCGAAGAGCACCTTTCGCAGCCGCAGTACCGCCACCTGTTGCGCGTGGCGGCGCAGGAGGGATGCAACTACTTCACGTTCAACATCCCCAACACGGTCTGCAACGACTGCGGACACATCGACAAACGCTATTTGAAGGAGTGCCCCCGCTGCCACTCGACGAACCTCGACTACCTGACGCGCGTGATCGGCTACATGAAGCGCATCAGCAACTTCTCGCAGGCGCGGCAGCAGGAGGCTGCGCGGCGGTATTACAATCGTCCGGAACGGATCGAGGGCGGCGTCGAAGAGCGCAGCGTGGCGGCACCGCGACGCGACGAATAGCCGACGGCCATGCTTCGTTACACCGACTACGACATCGTATTCCGCGAGATCCCCGACGAGACGACGCTCGCCGTCAACCTCGCGGGATGCCCCAACCGCTGCCCGGGCTGCCACAGCCCGCAGTTGCAGGAGCCGATCGGCGAACCGCTCACCGAGGAGGTCGTGGAGCGGCTGCTGGCGCGCTACGGCGCTGCGGTCACCTGCTTCTGCCTGATGGGAGGCGACGCCGAACCGCACGAGGCAGCGCGGCTGGCGCTCTTCGCCCGCCGGCTGCGGCCTGCCCTGCGCACGGGATGGTACTCCGGACGTGCGGCGTTGCCCGAAGGGTTCGATCCGACGGGAGTTTTCGACTACGTGAAACTCGGCCCCTACATCGCTGCGCGGGGGCCGCTCGACGATCCGGCGACCAACCAGCGGCTATGGCGCATCCGGCCCGACGGCCGGCGCGAAGATCTCACGCCGCGGTTCTGGCGCAAACGAGGCTGAAAAACCGATCGGGGAGAGCAAATGCTCTCCCCGATTACGTCAGACCCCTTCTCCGCCGCCGATCGCCCCTCCTCGAACGGCCGGCGATGCTGCGACCGTCTGCGGACAGACGCCCCGCGAGCGGCCGAACAGCGGACAAACAGACGAAAGAATCAGGCGATTCGAAAAAAATGCTTACCTTTACGCCCTGTTTTACAGGATTCGACGCCTGAAGGCTTTGTGTCCGGCGTCCGGTAACTAAAACTGAATTTTATGTCATTCAATCTGTTAAAAGGGAAGAAAGGAATCATTTTCGGCGCGCTCAACGAGCAGTCGATCGCATGGAAGGTAGCCGAACGCGCCGTCGAGGAGGGCGCCGAGATCGTGCTGACCAATACCCCCGTGTCGCTGCGCATGGGAACGCTCAACGAACTGGCGGCCAAATGCAACGCTCCGGTCATCGCGGCCGACGCCACGTCGGTGGCCGATCTGGAACACCTCGTGGACGAGGCGATGAAGCACTTCGGCGGGCCGTTCGACTTCGCGCTCCACTCGATCGGCATGTCGCCCAACGTACGCAAGGGCCGCACCTACGACGACCTCGACTACGATTACCTGCAAAAGACGCTCGACATATCGGCCATTTCGTTCCACAAGATGATCCAGGTGCTGCGCAAGAAGGACGCCCTGCGCGAGTGGGGTTCGATCGTGGCGCTGAGCTACATCGCCGCACAGCGCACGCTCTACGGCTACAACGACATGGCCGACGCCAAGGCGCTGCTCGAATCGATCGCCCGCAGTTTCGGCTATATCTACGGCCGCGAGAAGCACGTGCGCATCAATACCGTGTCGCAGTCGCCGACGCCGACCACCGCGGGCAACGGCGTGCTGGGGCTCAAAGACCTCATGGAGTTCGCGGAGAGCATGTCGCCGCTGGGCAACGCCTCGGCGAACGACTGCGCCGATTACGTGCTGACGCTCTTCTCGGATCTGACGCGCAAGGTGACGATGCAGAACCTCTTCCACGACGGCGGCTTCTCGTCGATGGGCATGAGCCGCCGCGCGATGCGCACCTACGAAAAGGGGCTGCGCTTCGAGGACGTACACGAGCATCAGTTCCCCTTCGGCACGGGCGACAACAAGGAGGAATAGGGCTTCGGCGTCGAACGCAAGCGGGGCGGCTTCCATCGTGGAGCCGCCCCGCCGGTTTTATCGCCCGCCCCGGCTATTTCAGCCGCACGACGATCTCGATGGGATAGTGATCCGAGATATAAGGCACGCCGTAGTCGCCGTCGAGCGTGCGGTACGACAGGCACTTCATGTTGCGCACGAAGAGGTGGTCGATGACCATCGAGTTGGGCGCCTGCCCCCAACCGTTGTACGTTCCCTTGCGGTCGGTAACGGGGGCCTTCTCGCGCGCCGGCGTCATGAACTTTTTGAGTGGGTCGAAAATCCGGTCGTCGATCGTCGAGTTCAAGTCGCCGCCCACGACGACGGCCGCCTTGCGGCCCGCGATCTGCTGCACCTCCCGCACGACGAGCTTCACACCCTCGCGGCGCGCCACCACGCCCTTGTGGTCGAGATGCGTGTTGAAGTAGTAGAACTCCTTGCCCGTGGCCTTCTCGCGCAGATGCACCCACGTCATCGTACGGTTGCAGGCGCCGTCCCAGCCGCGCGACACGCGGTCGGGAGTCTCGCTCAGCCACAGGTCGCCGTGGTCGAGCAGATCGTAGCGGTCGCGCAGGTAGAAGACGGCCATGATCTCGCCGCCCTCCTTGCCGTCGTCGCGGCCCACGCCCACGCGGCCGTACTGCGGAAGGTTCTCCTCGATGTACTTCACCTGGAAGAGGTAGCCTTCCTGGATGCCGAAGACCGTCGGCGCTTCGCGTTCGAGCATCCGCAGCGTCGCTTCGCGGCGGTGTTCCCAGCTGTTGGCACCGTCGTCGGCCACGCCGAGGCGGATGTTGTAGGAGATGATCTTCGCTTCGCCCTCCGGCGTCGCATCCGCGACGGGAGCCGCAAAGGCGGCGGCAGTGAATCCGGCCGCGGCCAAAAGAGTGAGAATAGATGTTTTCATCGATATTTGGATTGGTTTCGAATCAATATTTGTAGCGAATCCACCGGAACATCTCGCGCAGCGTCGGTTTCTTGCCGTACATGAAGATCCCCACGCGGTAGATCTTGGCCGAGAGCCACACCATCCCCACGAACGCGGCGTAGAGCAGCACGAGCGAGAGGACGATCTCCCACGTCGGGATGCCGTAGGGAATGCGCGCCATCATCACCACGGGCGAAGTGAAGGGGATGAGCGAGAACCAGAACGCGAGCGGCGAATTGGGGTCGTTGAGCACCGACATCTCGACGATGACGGCCAGAATGATGGGGATCATGATCGGCGTCTGCAACTGCGCGGCGTCCTGTGCGTTGTCGACCGCCGACCCGACGGCCGCGAACATCGCCGAATAGAGCAGATAACCGCCCACGACAAAGAGCAGCAGGTAGCCGAACAGCATCGCCAGATAACCCACGTCGGTAGCCAGGGCGATGGCGCCGAGCGTTTCGGGGTCGAAATCGCCCGCCGCGGCTGTCGCCGCACCGCCGCCCTGCTGCAAGGCCGCGGCAGCCTCCATCGCGCCGTCGGGCAGCACATGGGGCATGACCGCCGCACCCGCACCGCAGACCAGCACGGCCCAGATGAGCACCTGCACCACCGCCACGGAGGCCACGCCGAAGATCTTGCCCATCATCAGTTCGAAGGGTCGCACCGACGAGACCACGACCTCCAACACGCGCGACGACTTCTCCTCGATGACGCTCTGCATCACCATGGCGCCGTAGATCATCAGGAACATGTAGAGCACCATGCCGAGCCCCAGCCCCACCATTGCGGCGACGGCCGACGAACCGGACGAAGGCGAACCCTCGTCGTTGCGGACGACCTGCATCTTGACGTCGGTCTTGACGTCGGCCAGAATCCGGTCGAGATCTTCGATCCGGTAAGCGCGCAGCTTCTCGCGTTCGAGCACTTTCGCGATCTGGCCCCGCAGATTCTCTTCGAGCATCATCGACGAAGCGGAATTGGCGTAGAGCTTCACGTCGGAGGGGTTCGCCAGTACGTCGGCGCCGATACAGAGCACGCCGAACTTGTCGATCATCACGCGCCGCGCCGTATCGACGGGCAGGTCCGACGTTTCGAAGCGCACCTCGTCGCTGCTTTCGAGATGCTGCGCCACCAGTCCGCTGCGGTCGATCACGACGATGGTCTTGGTCTGGCCCGAAGCGTAGCGCATCATCAGCGCCGGCGCCAGCATCAGGCCGAGCATCAGCACGGGCATGAGCAGCGTGGTGACGATGAAGGATTTTTTGCGGACGCGCTCGTTGAACTCGCGCGCCACGATCAGCCATATATTCGACATGAAAAATAGTAAATTGTTTACGGTCTGCAACGAGCCGCCCACGGCTCTTATCTCGAAGCCACCCTTCGAGAAGGGCGGTTTGGAGGGATTGTCTACATATCTTTATAACATCTTTATAATGACCCGTCTACGGCTCTTATGAAGATGTCGTTCATCGACGGAATCTGTTCGGCGAAGGAGCGCAGCGCCACCGTCTCGTTCGCAGCGGCGATCACACCGCGCAGCGCAGCGTCGTCGGCGACGTGAACCGTCAACGACTGCAATTCGGGAAGCCCCTCCGTCGAGGCGTGCAGCACGACGGCCGCCCCTTCGGCCGGCAGGTCGCCGCCCGACGCCACGACCTCGCAACGGCCAGCGAGCGCACGGCGGAGCGCCGCTTCGTCGCCGCGGTATTCGAGACGGAAAAGATTCTGGCCGTGCCGGCGGCGAATCTCGTCGACGGCACCCGAAAGGATGTTGCACGAACGGTCGATGAGCGTGATATGGTCGCATACCTCCTCGACCGACGACATGTTGTGGGTCGAGAAGATGACCGTCGCCCCGCGGTCGCGCAGCCCCAGAATCTCCTCTTTGAGCAGATTGGCGTTGATCGGGTCGAAGCCCGAAAAGGGTTCGTCGAAGATCAGCAGTTCGGGTTCGTGCAGCACCGTGACGATGAACTGTACCTTCTGCGCCATTCCCTTCGACAGCTCCTCGACGCGACGGTTCCACCACGACGCGATGTCGAACCGGTCGAACCACACCCGCAGGCGGCGCACGGCCTCGGCACGCGACAGCCCTTTGAGCCGTGCGAAAAAGAGCGCCTGCTCGCCCACCTTCATCTTCTTGTAGAGGCCGCGCTCCTCGGGCAGGTAACCGATGCGCTGCACGTCGGCGGACGCGAGAGGCCGTCCGTCGAAGAGCACCCGCCCTTCGTCGGGCGCCGTAATGCGGTTGACGATGCGGATGAGCGTCGTCTTTCCCGCGCCGTTGGGCCCCAGCAGTCCGTAGACCGAACCGCGCGGGATGTCGAGCGACACGTCGTCGAGCGCCGTATGGCCGGAGTAGTGTTTCGAAACATGTTCGACCCGCAATAAAAAATCCTCCATTTGGCGATAAATTTCGACAAATATAGCGAAAATCGCCGAATATCGACCGCATACGCAGCGCGACATCCGCTCCGACACGAAAAAAAATGCGACTATCGATCGCACGGCCGAAAAATGCACGAATGCATCGATTCGGCGGCGATGGCATCGAATCGGCGACAAATCATCGTCCGAATCCCGCAACCGGCCTATAATCCGACATTTCAGGCCGGATACGATTCGGAAGAAAAATTGCGCGGAGATTTGCTCTTTTTAAAACGAAAACGTATTTTTGGAGACAACGAACAAAATGTTCCACTCTTAAAATTCTCTCTCATGATTAAAAAACGGACATGGATGGCAATCCTTGCCACAGTCGTGCTCCTCGCAGGCGTAGGTTGCGGCGATTCGCCCGAAGAGATCGATCCCGACAAGGGGGGGGGTACCGAACAGGAGGGCCCTGAAAAGCCCGAACCCGAGAAACCTGAACCCGCACCGGCATTCGTGCTTATGCTCTCCGAGGCCGAAGCCATGAATTTCCGCATCTCCGTCGAGTCCGATGATCCTCAACGCAACTACTTCGTCGGCATCACCACACGCGCCGATTTCGACCGTTTAAAAACTGCACAGGCCGTAGCCGAGACCTTGGTCGAACTCGAAAAAGGATACGGCACAATCGACTGGACCACCCCCGACGATCAGCTCATCTACCGCGGCAACAAGACGATCGATGCCGGCAGGATATGGAGCCTCAAACCGAAGAGCGACTATGCCGTGGTGGTATTCGGCGTTGGTGCCGAAGGTGCAATTACGACCGACGTTTTTCATGATTTCATCTCCACGACTGCCGTCATGCCCTCCCAAAACAGACTCTCCGTCAGCGTTGCCCCCGAATCCGCCAACGTCTCGGTGACGACCACCAATGCCGATCCCTACTTTCTGGACTGCATCGCCACCTCGCGCATCGAAGGATACCCGACTGACAAACTGGCCGAGTTTCTCATCGGCAGCTACGGATCCGCCATCAGCGAGTGCATCGAGACGGGCGACGTGACACGTGATTTCACCCGTCTGCTGGAAGAAGACACCGACTACTGCGCCGTAGCCTTCGGCTACCTGGGCGGTTACCCCACGACCGATATTGTCGTCGTCCCCTTCCATACTCCGGGCGGCGAACTCAAACCGCAGGACTGCACCTTCTCGTCAACGGTCGCCGACATCACGCTGCAAGGGGCCACCATCACCATCAAACCCTCGAATCCCGCTACCCCCTATTTCTGGCAGGTCTACAACACGACGCTTATCGAAAGCTACCGCAAGGGAGCCGGCGTCGCACAACTGATGGCCGACGGACTGGCAATTATCGCCGAAGCGCTCTCCGAGCAAGCCGGCATCGAGATCACGCCTGAAAAAGCGGCCGGCATGGTCACCAAAACCGGAAACGACAGTTTCGTCTACACCACACTCGACCCTGCTACGGAATACTGCGTTATGGCCGTAGGACTCGATAACAAAGCCCGCCAGACGACCGAAGTCTACATCTCCCAGCCCTTCAAGACGCTTGCTCCGGGCGGCGATGTCTTCGCCCCTATGGAGTGTACGATCACCGTCAACGGCATGACCGACGACGGTTTGAGCGTCACGGTATCTCCCGCCGACAAGCAGATGACCTATGTCGGCATGGCCGGTGAAGCCGAATATTACGCCGAATTCGCATCTGACGCGGAGTACCTGACCGATGATCTGCTGCTATGGACCGAAATGGCCGCCGGCGAACAGATGTCCCTCGTAGAACTGCTTACGGAGTACGGTTTCTTCCTGCAAGGCGATCAAACCTATATTTTCCCCGAAAATTTCACACCCGGCAATCTCTACTTGGCATATACATACGGACTGAATCAACAGGGAGAGGTGACCGCCGGAATGCAGAAAACCTTCTTCACGATCGATGAGCAGGGAAAAGCGCATCCTGCCGCCGCGCCGGCCGTGTCGAATGTCCGCAAGCTGCACAGATCCGACCTGCACCTTGCCGCATACAGCTACATACCCGATGCTACCCGGCCGGCCTCGCCCTTTCTGAACGCATGGACGAACATCGCGCCCAAACGCACCGTCGGACTATTCGAATAAAATTCCCTCCCGATTCCCGCAGCCGAAAACGAAACTCTGGCTGCGGGAATTTGTTTTTCAGGAAAAAACGCTATCTTTGCCGCACGAAAGCAAGCGCCGAGGGGGCCCGCTGCAACGCGGGCCTGAGCGACGCCCGAGGTAACAACTAAAAAACAAAAAATTTATGCAGACTCTCAAAATCGAGGCAACTCCGCGCGCCGACTTCGGCAAGAAAGCCAGCCGCGCCATCCGCCGCGAGGGCCAGGTGCCCTGCGTCCTCTACGGAGGCGGCGAGACCGTATCGTTCAGCGTAGACGCCAAAGCGCTCAAACCGCTGATCTACACCCCCAACTCCTATATCGTCGAGCTGACGATCGGCGGCAAGACCGAAAAGGCCGTGATGCGCGAAGTGCAGTTCCACCCCGTGCGCGAGGAGATTCTCCACATCGACTTCTACCGCGTGCAGGAGGGCAAACCCGTGGCAATCAGCATTCCGGTGCGCCTGACCGGCAACGCCGAGGGCGTGAAGGTGGGCGGCAAGCTCGTCCTCTCGACCCGCAAGATCTTCGTCAGCGGCCCGGTCGACAAACTGCCCGACGAGATCACCGTCGACGTGACGACGCTGGGCGTGGGCAAGACGATCTTCGTGGGCGACCTCAAATCGGACGACCTGAAATTCCTGACCCCCGCCACCACGGCCGTTTGCGCCGTTCGCGTAACGCGTGCTTCGCGCGGCGCCGCAGCGGAGGCCGCCCAGTAGCTGTCGCTCCGGAACCGAAACGATTGTCGAAACCGATAAATTCCGGACGATGAAATACCTCGTTGTAGGACTGGGGAACATCGGCGCCGAATACGCCGACACCCGCCACAACATCGGATTCAAGGTGTTGGATTGCTTAGCCGAGCAGTCCAACATCGCTTTTACGACGGGCCGTTACGGCGCGACGGCCGAACTGCGCTACAAGGGACGCACGCTCGTGCTGCTCAAACCGTCGACCTACATGAACCTCTCGGGCAAAGCCGTCCGTTACTGGATGGAAGCCGAGAAGATCGCGCCGGAGAATCTGCTGGTCGTGGTGGACGACATCGCACTCCCTTTCGGGACGCTTCGGATGCGGCCGAAAGGCAGCGCCGGCGGTCATAACGGGCTGAAAAACATCACCGAGCTGTTGGGCACGGAGGCGTACGCCCGCATCCGTTTCGGCATCGGCGGCGATTTCGCCCGCGGGCATCAGGTGGACTACGTGCTGGGGTCGTGGTCGGACGAAGAGCGCAAGGCGCTGCCCGAGCGGCTGAAAGTCTTCGCCGAGGCCGTTCTCTCTTTCGCCACGATCGGCGCCGAACGCACGATGAACCTCTACAACAAGCGGTGACCCGCCCTCGTCGTCATCCGTAAAAATCCCCGGCTCGCAAGGAGCCGGGGATTTTTATTTTCCGAAACGGATGCTACCGTACCCGCACCAGACGCGGCTTGGCGGCAGTGGCCGGAGGCGTATCCGAACCGGCCTCGGTCAATACGCGGACCGACGTGAGCGGCGTGGTAATCACCCCGTCGGCCGTACAGCCGTAGGCATAGACCACATAACCGGTCGAAGCCCACAGATTCTCGGCCTTCATTTCGATGTCGCCCGTCAGCAGCTCGTCGGAGAGCGTCCGGCCCGCTTCGAGGTTGTATTTCGTCCAGAAGAGGTCGTCGGCCGCATACTGCATGTCGTTTTCGAACTCATAATAGGTCGCACTCTTGTCGAGGTGGCAGATATAGGTCAGGTTCTTGTTCGACGGCGTGACCTTGATCGAGAGATTCTGACGCGATACCGTCACGTCGAGGTCGAACGTGCACTCCTCGGTCGGCGTGAAGGCCGGCGTGCGGAACTCCTTCTTCGCCACATCCGTGCGCAGCTCCTTGCCGTCGACGCCGAAGGCGATCAGGCAGTAGTCCGTCTCGGCGACCAGCGGACGGATCGCCTCGTTGGCCAGTTCGTTTTCGCGGATCCAGGCGCGCGGAACGACCTGCCGCTGCGTACCGCAGGAAGAAAGATCCGTCCACTTGATCGTCGTCGGATCATCCATGTAAAGCTCGTCGTAATAACGAGTCTCATACTCCTTGACATAGGCGGCGGCCACCTCCGCGTCGGTCAGAGGCTGCCCCTGCCCGCCGGTGAAGGCCGACTTCTTGACGATGCCGTGGAAATAGTGCAGGTCGTCGCTCGGCACCACACTGTACCCGGCGCCGTACCACGTGATGTTGTCGACCGTGACGCGGTATTTGGTATTGACCACCACCGGCGTAGTCGTCTTGAAGGGAACCTTCATTACGGCGGTATTGGGTATCAATGCGGTTCCTTCGCTGTTTTCCTCCAATCCGAAGGCGATCAGATAATAAGACGCACCGGCCGTGAGCGGCGTCGCCTCAGGCGTGGTATAGGTAGCCGTTCCCTTCGACATCAGCGTCTCTTTGTAATAATCCCACATTCCATACTGAACATAGAAATCGAACATCGCTTTCAGTTCGGCGACGACGGCCGCCTCGCCCTTTTCATCGAACGTCTCGGCATCGTAAGCCGAAACATAGTAATAGATCGAAGCGTCCTTCGGCGTGACGGTCGCCGTGACGCTCTTGTCGGTCACCTCGGTGATGTCGATCGTGAAGTCGTCGCCCTCGGTCACGCCGGTCTGGCTCTTGTCGACCACGACACCCAACTTGGCCACCGAGCTGCGCTCCGCACCGTCGAAATAGATCACGGCCACCGTGCCTTCGGCCTCGAAGCTCGCAGCGTCGGCCGCCGGAGCCGTCACGCTCAACACGTCGTCCTTCAATGCCACGCGCCATCCGTCGGGCTTGGTGAGAATCGTCTCCGCCACGCCGGCGCTCTCGATCTCATAGGTCTTGGTCTCGCCGTAGACGAAGGGTGCCACATCGGGAGCCTTGCGCAGGATCAGGTAGAAATCCATCCGCTTCGCGACCGTGATGACCGACCCGTCGGTCAGCGTGAAATAGACGTTGCCGTCGTCCTGCGTCACGGCGCTGAAAAACGAGTCCTGAATCGACGATCCGTCGTCCGTCACGGCCTTCACCGGCTCGCCCGCGGCATTCGTGATCCGCTCCCACGTATCTCCGCCGTCATAGCTCGCCACCCAGTAACCCTCTTCGTCGACCGACAGCCGGGGGGGGGTAACTTCGGCCGTCACGCGCAGTTTCTGCCCGTCGACTTCGAGGATCGTCGTCTTTCCGTCGATCGTCTGCGCCCAGTAGTAGACACCGTCCTCCTCCTTCACGCCGATCACCGGAGCATCCTTGCCCGCGGCGCCGTCCTCGCCGTTGGCAATCACCGCTTTCGTGTCGTCCGAAAAGTAGATCGTGTAGCTTTTGCCGTCCGTGCCCGGCTCGACCTTCACCACCGAGACATTGCTCTCCAATTTCCTGACCAGCGCATCGATCGTCGTGATTTCGCCATTGAGCTTCGTCAGCTGCGTTTCGAGTTTCGCGACGCGATCCCGCAGATCGTTCAACCCCGTGCGAAGCTCCGTGTCGTCGTAATCGTCCGAGCACCCGCCCAGCACCACGGCCGCGAGCGTCAGACCCCATAGGATAAAATGTTTCATAAACAGTTGAGTTAAGTGAATAAATAGGGTTTCTTTCATCTCTTCGCAGACAGTATCCGCCCCGCAGGCAGCAGGCCGCCGAGGGCGATGAGCCGGCCGCCCTCCGGCGCCGGCTCTTCCGATAAAGATACGCTTTTTTCCGCAGAGATGCAAACCGCACGCCGGCAGCATGTTCCGGCACGGAATAACGATCCGAACATTTTAAGCCACAAAAGGTTGCATTCCATCGGGAAAATCCGGGGAAAGCCTTCATTCCGGCAGAAAAATCCCCGAGAAGCATTCCGAACCGATTTCCCCGAAAAAGCGTACGGCCGCGGCTGCGCACTGTTCTCCGGCATGGATTTTTCGGGAGGAACACCTTCGCCCGGAATCAGTGGCGGCGCAGCGAGACGTAACGTTCGATCTGCCGATCGCACTCCCGGCGCAGCTCCTCCAACGTCCGGCCGTAGGCCGGATCGGAGGCGAGATTGACCGCCTCCTCCGAATCGGCCGCCAGATCGTAAAGCTCCTCCCGACCCGGGATGAAGCGGTAACGCATGTATTTCCACCGCTCGGTGCGGATTCCCTCGCTCGAAGGGATTTCGTCCAGCTCCCAGAGATGTTCGCACAGGAACGCTTCGCGGTCGGCGGCCGGCGCCTCGCCGCGGGTGTAGCCCAGCAGGCTGACGCCCTGATAGGCTTCGGGCACGGCGACGCCCGCCGCATCGAGGATCGTCGCCGGAACGTCGATATTGAGCACCATGTCCTCCACCTCGCGGGGGTCGCGGCCGCGCGGGTCGTAGATGAGCATCGGCACCCGCAGCGAACGGTCGTACATCAGCCATTTGCCGGCCAGCTGCCGCTCGCCGAGGAAATAACCGTTGTCGCCCATGAAGACGATGATCGTATTGCGGTCGAGCCCCCGCTCGCGCAACACTTGCCGGATAGCTCCCACCTCGCGGTCGACCTCCGAGATCATGCGGTAGTAGCCCTTGACGCTGTGCTGGTACTTCTGCGGCGTATCGTAGCGCCACGTCCAGCGCACGCGGTTGTAGCCCCTGCGCACCGCCTCGGGCAGCTCCTCGAAGTAGCGGTCGTCGGCCAGCAGCGGCGGCGCGACGGTCAGGTCGCGGTAGAGCGAATCGGCCCACGGCTCCCAGAAATACTGCTCCGGTGCGGGATCGTGGGCATGCGGGGCACTGAAACCGAGCGACAGACAGAAGGGCTTCGACGGATCGACTTCGCGCAGGAATCGCTGCGCCTCGTAGCCCGTATAGCGGGTCAGGTGTACCGTATCGCCGTCGATCGTCTTGTAGAAATAGCCGCGGCGGTCGGGGAATTTGCCGCGGCGGTCGTAGAGGTCGGCCGCGTCGAAGAGCCGCTGCGCACCGGGATAGGTGACGCCGAACTTCCCGAAATAGGCGGTCGTATAGCCGCTCGCACGCAGCAGGACGGGATAGGACTGCTGCATGTAAGGCTCTTTGAGCGGGCCCTGCCGGAAGGTGTAGCCGTGCGTGCGCTCGTACATGCCCGTAAGCAGCGACGCGCGGCTGGCGGCGCTGATCGGCGTCGTGACGAAGGCGTTGCGGAAGCAGACCCCTTCGCGGGCCAGCGAGTCGATGTGCGGCGTGCGGACGATCGGGTTGACGTATCCCACGGCGTCCCACCGCTGGTCGTCGGTCAGAATGAAGAGGATGTTGGGGCGCTGCGCGGGGGCGGCTTGCTGCGCCTGCGCGGCACCTGCGGCCAGCAGCGGGCCGGAGCAGGCTGCCAGCCAGTGCAGAAGGAGGGCTTTATCGGTCATCGGGCGGAGTGTCGAAGTCGGGGTGTCACTTTTCGCCGCGGGCGCGCAGGAAGGCGGCCAGTTTGCGCACGGCGCGGCCGCGGTGCGACACGGCGTTCTTCTCGTCGGGCGACATCTCGGCGAAGGTACGGTCGCAGCCGTCGGGCACGAAGAGCGGATCGTAACCGAACCCCTCGGCTCCGCTCTCCCGTTCGACGATGCGCCCCTCGACGACCCCTTCGAAGAGGTGCTCCTCGTCGCCCACAAGCAGCGAAATGACCGTGCGGAAGCGTGCGCGGCGGTTGGCCACCCCCTCCAAGTTGCGCAGCAGCAGGCGGTTGTTGGCCGCGAAGTCGTGGCCGTCGGAGGCATAGCGCGCCGAATGGACGCCCGGCGCGCCGTCCAGCGCCTCGACTTCGAGACCCGTATCGTCGGCGAAGCAGTCGAGCCCCGTGCGGGCGCGCAGGTAGTGCGACTTCTCGGAGGCATTGCCTTCGAGCGTCGGCTGGTTTTCGGGAATCTCCTCCTCCACGCCGCACATGCGCGGCGTCACCAGTTCGTAGGCGTCGCCCAGCACGGCCTGCACCTCGGCGAGCTTGTGGGCGTTGTTGGTTGCGAATACGATCTTCATGAGCGATGCGTTTAACGCGGGATTTCGAGCTGTTGCAGCTCGAAGTCGACCGCGATCTTGTCGATGATGAGTTTCACCAGCCGGTCGATCTCCGACCCTTCGGTATAATCGGCCGCACAGACGTGGTTGACGCGGTTGTCGCGGATGAGCGACGCCAGGTCCTTGCGCCCCACCTTCGCCGACGCGGGGTTGTAGACGGCGATCGAGTGCCCACCGAAGTTCTTCACCAGCCGCATACAGGGAATGTCGGTCGTCCCGTCGCCCACGTAGATCATACGGCTGAAAGGGACGGGACGTTCGCGCTCCTCGATATACTGATTGACCAACTTGCAGTCCGACACCGACTCGACGCCCTTGTTGATCTTGAAGATGAACTGCGTCTTATTGGTATAGTTGACCGCCACGCCGGGCCAGTAGGCGATGCCGTCGACGTCGTAGAGGAACGAGCAGGCGTAGATCTTGCGGAACTCGGACGCGATGGGCGTCCCCTCGATCATCTCCTTCAAGCCCGACGAATTGATGTAGTGCAGCACGCGCACGCCCCGCGCGGCGGCATAGGCATTGATGCGGCCGAACCACTCCTTCACGCCCGGAAAGAGCCGGATGTTGCGTCCCGACTCCTGGAACGCCTCGCGGCGCAGCGACAGTTTGCGCGAGCGCGCCGCTTCGAGCATCTTGGCCATGTAGGTAAGCGTCATGTCGGCGTCCTGCTCCTCGGCCAGCGAATTGGCGTCGTTCCAGAACTCCCTGTTGCTCTGGCCGACGGCGGGAATGAAATCGTACTCCTGCATGTTGCCGGGCGCCAGCGTACCGTCGAAGTCGTAGATCAGCGCCGCCGTGATTTTGGGTTCTTGTGTCATATAGTCGTCGAATCGTTAAACCATAGGGTCGTCAATAGTGGATTCCGCGCGGACGGAACATCGCATAGCCGAAATTGAAGGTCAGGAAGAGGTTGTCCCAGTTCTTGACGTTGTACTTCGTCAGCGAGAGGCTGATCGGGCCGATGCCCGTATGATAGACCAGCGACGCGTCGACGATGTAACGCATCCTGTCGTCGGTCGGTCGGAACCGCTCGGCGAACATCGCGTAGATGCCCGTCCGCAGGAAGAACCGGTCGCTGAAATCGAAGGTCGGCATCACGCTGACCGCCGCATAGCGCTTGGCGCGGTATTCGGGCATGTAGACCGTCTGCGAATGGAGCGTAGGCCGGTAGGCCGGCATCAGCATGCGCGTCACCTTGTCGTTGCTCAGCGTGGGGATCGTCGTCACGACAGCCTCGGCGCCGTAACCCAGCGAAAACCATTTGCTGCCCGAAATCTGGAAATACTGGTTCCACACGATGCGGGCGCCCCACCACGAGACATCCCGCTTCGACTTGCGCAGCCGCTGCTCGTCGCGCGAATAGGGACTCGGCACGAAACGGTCGCGGCCGTAGAGATAGATGCCCGACAGCGAGAGCGACGTACCGGAGTGCGGGAAGATCATCCTGTCCAGCGAACTGCGCCGCAGCTCGATCTTCGGCGAAATGTAGTTGAGCGTGGTCAGATCCTCGTAGTAGTTCTCCTTGTAGGAGGCGCGGTCGAGGCTGTAATAGTAGCGCTCCTGTCCGCCGTTGAGCCGGATCACGAAGGCGCTGCGGTGCGTGACCGGAAAGCCGAATCCCAGCGAGAGGAAGTTTTCCAGAAACTTCATCGACTCGGTGTTCGACACCGACGTGAGGTTGCCGAAATTGCCGTTCTTGTAGTTGCGGGCCGTGAAGTTGTACGAATAATCGACGAACAGCGGCCGCCAGAGGAAGAAGTCCGTCCGTCCGCCCAGCATGACGGCCGACGATACCGGCCCGAGGAACAAGTGGGTGTAGTAGCGGTTGGCCGCATGGCGGATGCGGTGGTATTCGAACCCGACGTAGGCCTGGTTGAAGGCCGTCGACGAGATGTTACCGCCGATCAGGATTTTGTAGTCGGGCTTGGTCGTCAGCCGGAAATCGATGCCGTAATAGCCCGACTTCGGATCGTAGCGCATGTAGGGGTATTCGGTGGAGAAATTGCCGTCGGCCAGCACCGAGAAGTATTTGTCCTTCACCCGCTCGAACGAAAGGATCTTCGGTTCGCCGTCGTGCTGGTGGTCGAGCTGCATGTTGTCGCGCACGTAGGTCGTCTGGGCGGGATTCAGCCCCTCGATCGCGTAGCGGTTGAAAAGCAGCTCGGGGCAGCGTTCGCGGAAGGCGGCGCGGCGGCGCAGCGCCTCGCCCCGCGACATGCGGCGCGGAACGGCGCTTTTGAGCGAGTCCATCAGCGCCATCGTATCGTCATAACCCGACTGGATAATGGCGTCGGCCTGAGAAAAGTCGAGCATCGAAACGTCGACCGCCCGCTCAATAAGCGTGCTGCGGCCGGCCGGCATGTCGTAATCGGTCTTCTCCATGGTGAGCATCCACACCTGGTCCATGATGCTCTTGGCGTTGGGTTCGGTGTTGCCCGACGTGCATTTGCTGCCGATCAGGTAGTCGGGACGGAAGGTTTCGTCGAGGGGTTTCCACGGAAAATTGTCGTAGATACCGCCGTCGTAGAGCAGCATCGAATCCTTCTCGATCGGGTTGAACGCCAGCGGAATGGCCATCGAGGCACGCACCGCTTCGCCCAGGTCGCCCGTTTTGAGCACATAGGGTTTGCGCGCCACCAGGTCGCTGGCCACGCACCGGAACGGCACCATGAGCCGGTCGAAATCGCCGCCGGAGGCCGTCGAAGCCGGCGTCAGCAGTTCGGCGAGCGCCAGATCGATCTGCGACGACGAAATGAGATGGCTCGGCAGCACCAGCCGCGACTTGTTCTTGGCATCGCTGCGCTTCTCCTCGTCGCGCAGATTGAGCCGCAGCGTAAGCATCGAGGGCTGATCCTGCATCTGGCGGTAATAGGAGGCGTAACGCGAATCGATGCGCCCCGAAACCCACTCCCTAACCTGCCCCGAATCGACGATCGCACGCATCTCCTCCGGCGAATAGCCCGCCGCGTAGAGCGCCGCGATGATCGAACCCATGGAGGTTCCGGCGACGTAATCGATCGGAATCTCGTTCTCTTCGAGCGCCTGGATCACCCCGATATGGTAGAGTCCCTTCGCCCCTCCGCCGCTCAGCACGAGCCCGACGCTCTGGGCCGACGCCCCCGCGGCGAGGAGGAGTGCAACGACGACAAAAGCGAGCGATTTGCGCAACATATCTCAAAAAATTTATAACTTTGCATTTTATATAGCGTATAAAATTAGGCAAAAAGTATAAAACCGCAAAATATGATTGGCAAAATCGAAGAACTTCTGCGGCGTGTCGAAGAGTTCCGCCCCAAAACGGCGGCCGAAGTCGAAGAGTTCCGCATCAAGGTACTGGGGAAAAAGGGCGAACTGAACGCACTGATGGAGGAGTTCAAGAGGGTGGCTCCCGAACTCAAACGCGAAGTGGGGCAGCGGCTCAACGCCCTGAAACAGGCCGCCACCGAGCGGGTCGCCGCCCTGCGCGCCGAATTGCAGGAGAGCAGGGCCGACGATGCCGAAGCCATCGGCGATCCGACCCGTCCCGGTTCGGCCGAGCAGCTCGGGTCGCGCCATCCGATTTCGCTGGTGAAGAACCAGATCGTCGAGATCTTCTCGCGGCTGGGCTATACGGTGGCCGACGGACCCGAAATCGAGGACGACTGGCACGTCTTCTCGGCACTCAACTTCCCGCCCGAACATCCGGCGCGCGACATGCAGGACACCTTCTTCATCGAGAAGAACCCCGACATCCTGCTGCGCACCCACACCTCGTCGATCCAGGTGCGCACGATGGAGCACCAGCGCCCGCCGATCCGCGTCATCTGTCCCGGCCGCGTCTTCCGCAACGAGGCCATCTCCTACCGTGCCCACTGCATCTTCCACCAGATCGAAGGGCTTTACATCGACGAAAGGGTTTCGTTCGCCGACCTGAAACAATCGCTGCTGTTCTTCGCCAAAGAACTCTTCGGCGAACAGACGGCCATCCGGATGCGTCCGTCGTACTTCCCCTTCACCGAACCCTCGGCCGAGGTCGACGTCTCGTGCAACCTCTGCGGCGGCAAGGGCTGTCCGGTCTGCAAGGGCACGGGCTGGCTGGAGATTCTGGGCTGCGGCATGGTCGACCCCAACGTATTGGAGGCCAACGGCATCGATCCGAAGAAATATTCGGGCTTCGCCTTCGGCATGGGCATCGAACGTATCGCCATGCTCAAATACGGCGTGGGCGACCTGCGGCTCTATTTCGAAAACGACGTGCGCTTCCTCCGCCAGTTCGATACCGAGTTGGATTGAAAACGCGAGGGGCGACGCATACGAAGCGCCGCCCCCGTTCCGTTTAACAGCATATGACACCCCCGACGATGCGAAAACCACTCCTTCTGCTCCTGCTCACTGCGGTCTTCTGCGGCGCTTTCGCCCGGAAAACCCCGCAGGTCGCGCCGGCGCCGCAGGTGCCCGACTCGCTCCGGGGATTCTACCTCTTCACCGAAGGGATCAAGCAGGCCTTCATCGAGCGGGACACCGCCGCGGCCCGCGCGTCGCTGGAACGCTCCGTCGAAGCCGATTCGACCTACGGGCCCGCATGGTACGAACTGGCCGAACTGCTGCTTTACAACGATGCTCCCGCCGCCCTGCGCCATGCCGAACGCGCCTTCCGCACCGACACGACCGACAAATGGTACCTGCTGCAACTGGGGCAGGCGCAGATTCTCAACGACCGCTACCGCGACGCGATCCGCACCTACAACCGGCTGCGCGAGGTCGACGCGCAGAATCCCGACTCCTACCGCGTGCTGGCGATGCTCTACGACCAGGAGGGGCAGCCCTTCTCGGCGATCGCCGTGCTCGATTCGGCGGAGGTGCGTTTCGGCAGGATCGACGCCCTGTCGGAACTCAAACGCCGCCTGCTGGTGGGAACCCGCCAATACGACCGCGCCGTAGCCGAAGCGCAGGCGCTCATCGAAGCCGCCCCCTACAAGGCCGAGAATCATCTGCTGCTGGGCGAGTTGTATGCCCGCCAGAAGAAAGATTCGCTGGCGCTGGTACAATTCGCCGAGGCCTACCGCATCGATTCGACGAGCGTCGCCGTACTGGCCACGTACAGCGAATTCTACAACGAACGGCGCGACTACGCCTCCTCGCTCAACTACACGCGGCGGCTCTTCGCGAGCGATGAAATGCCGCTCGACGACAAGCTCGCCTATTTCGACCGGATCACCGGCGACCGGAATTTTTACAGCACCTTTTACCTGCAAATCAACGACCTGGCTACGACGCTGGCGATGAAATATCCGCACGATCCGCGCGTGGTGAAGCTCTACGGCGGCCACCTGATCGCCTCGGGGCAGCTCGACGACGCGCTGACCTACTACAAGACGCATCTCGACGACCTCCCGCCCCGGATCGACTACTTCAACATGGTGATCGACATCGAGAGCTACAAGCAGCGGCCCGACTCGGTGGAGCGCTACACTTCCCGTGCGATGAAGCTCTTCCCCGAAAACGTCGACCTCCACCTGCGCAAGGGGCAGATGCTCTCCTACGCCAAACGTTACGACGAAGCGCTGAAATTCTACAAGAACTCGCTCCGCCTGGCACCGGGAGACTCGCTGCGGGGCGCCGTCTGGGGCATCATCGGCGAAACCTATCACCTGATGGGCCAGCAGGCGTTGCAGAAGCAGTCGGAGGATCGACAGCCCAAAGCGTCGCTCTACGAAAGCCGCAAAGGCCCCGCGGCACGCTGCATGCGCAAGTGCTACGACGCCTACGACCGCTCGCTCGCGCTGCGTTACGACAACGCGATGGTGCTCAACAACTACGCCTACTTTCTCTCGCTCGAAGGGCGCGACCTGGAACGGGCGCTCGCCATGGCGGGGCGCGCGATCGTGCTCGAAGAGAACAACCCGACCTATCTGGACACCTACGCATGGGTGCTCTACCGGTTGGGACGTTACGACGAAGCGAAGAAAACCATGCAGCAGGCCCTTTCGCTCGACCGCAGCCAAAGTCCCGACCTGCAACTCCACTACGGCGACATCCTGGCCGCGCTGGGCGAGAAGTTCATGGCCGAAGTCTATTGGAAAAAGGCGCTCGAAGGGGGTTACGACGACCCCGACGCGATCGTCGAACGGTTCCGCCGCCTGAAAGAGGCGGCGCAAACGCCCGCCGCGCCATGACACGCTTCGCACTGATCCTCGGCTTGCTGCTCTGTCTGACCGTTCCGGCGGCAGGGCAAAAGGGCGACCTGCAACGGCAGATCGCCGAGAAGCAGCGCGCCATCGATGCGCTCGAAAAGCAGATCGCACGCGGCGAACAGGAACTCACCTCGATCAAGAAGGGCAAGAATTCGGAACAGCAGAGCGTGCGGCGGCTCTCGCGGCAGATCGCATCGCGCCGCCAGTTGCTCGACGAAACCGAAAGCCAGCTGTCGCTGCTCGCCGAACAACTCGCCGCGAGCGACAGCACGGCCGGCGCGCTCAACGTCCGGCTGGAACGCTACCGCGCCCAATATGCGGCGATGGTACGCGAAGCCTACCGCAACTACAAGCAGAACAGCTACCTGACCTATATCTTCGCCTCGAAGGATTTCGCCGACGTGGCGCGTCGCATCGCCAACATCCGCGGCGTGGCCAAGCTGCGCGAAGCGAAGCTGCGCGAGATCGCCGAGACGGCGCAGGAGGTGGGACGGCAGCAGGAACTGCTCGCCGCGCAGCAGCAGGCGCTCGACTCCACACGCCGCAAGATCGACGCCCAACGGGCCCGTTACGAACGCGACCAGCGCAACGCCAAGGCACGACTGCAACGCATGTCGGCGCGCGAAAAGGCCGTACTGCGCGAAAAGGAGCGGCAGGAGGAGCAGCTCGACACGGCCATCGCCGAATTGCAGAAACTCACCAAGGGCAACAAGGCGGGAGCCTCGTTCTCCACGCGCACGTCGAACCTGAACCTTCCCGTCGAGGGCGGGCGCGTGAAACGCTACCGCGACAACATGGCCGAGATCACGGGTCCCAAGGGAGCGCGCATCACGGCCATCTACGAAGGGAAGGTGGTCGACGTGAAGCGCAACCGCATCACCAACCGATTCGACGTCTACATCGCCCACGGCCAGTACATCACCTCCTACGCCAACCTCAATTCGGTGAGCGTCGCCAAGGGGCAGACAGTGGCCAAAAACAGCGCGATCGGCGTCATCGGCCCCGCGGTCGACATCCAGACCATGAAGACCGAATACAGGCTCGTATTCGGCATCTATCCGCCCGCAGGAGCCAAGAAGATGCGCGCCTCGGACTGTTTCCGCAAATAACCCCGTAAAGACTGCACGACAATGGCTGTACGATACCATACCGACGGATGCTCCTACCGGCTGCCGCAGAAACGGCTCACCGCCGCGTGGCTGCGGCGCGTGGCCGAGCAGGAGGGCTACACGCTCGCCGAGGTCGACTATATCTTCTGCTCGGCCGAGAGGCTGCTCGAAATGAACCGTCAGTACCTCGGACACGACTACTTCACCGACGTCATCACCTTCGATTACAGCGACCGCCGCGGAACACGCACCGTCGCCGGCGACATCTTCATCGACGTGGAGACGGTGGCCGACAACGCCCGCATCTACGGCGCCACGACCTTACAGGAGATGCGCCGCGTGGTGGTGCACGGACTGCTGCACCTCTGCGGACAGCGCGACAAGACGCCGCGCACCGAGCGGCAGATGCACCGCAAGGAGGACAAATACCTCCGATTCTGGGAGACCCCGCAAAAGTGACGCCGCCGACAGTCCGCGTGCCGCCCCGTCCGACGGGGCGACCTTCCGCACGGCCTGCGCGCGACATTCGCGATTCCGAACACGAAAACCGACAAGATATGACGCTCGACTACGATATTCTGGTCATCGGCGGCGGCCACGCCGGCTGCGAAGCCGCTTCGGCGGCGGCGCGCATGGGTTCGCGCACGCTGCTCCTAACGATGGACATGACCAAGCTGGCCAACATGTCGTGCAATCCCGCCGTGGGAGGCGTAGCCAAGGGGCAGATCGTCCGCGAAATCGACGCGCTGGGCGGCCGCACGGCGCGTATCACCGACCGCACGACACTCCAATTCCGGATGCTCAACCGCTCGAAGGGAGCGGCCATGTGGAGCCCGCGCGCGCAGTGCGACAAAGGCCGTTTTTCGGCCGAATGGCGGCACGAACTGGAAAATACGCAGAACCTCTATATCTGGCAGGATACGGCCGCAGAACTGCTCTTCGACACGGCAGGGGAGCGTCCCCGCGTGACGGGCGTGCGCACGTGCATGGGCGTCGAGTTCACTGCGCGCGCCGTGATCCTCACGGCCGGCACCTTCCTCGACGGCATGATGTACTGCGGCGAAGCGCACGCGCCGGGCGGACGTGCCGGCGATCCCGCTTCGACGGGCATCACCGCATCGCTCGCCGCGATGGGATTCGAAACGGGGCGCATGAAGACCGGTACCCCCGCACGACTCGACGCCCGCACGATCGACTTCGAGGCATTGGAGCCGCAATACGGCGACGAAAATCCGTTGAAGTTTTCGTTTTCCACTGATACACAACCAGTTAAACATCAAAGTCCCTGTTTTCTGGTCTACACTTCGCCCGAAGTGCACGCCACGTTGCGTACAGGCTTCGACCGGTCGCCGCTCTTCAACGGCACGATCCACGGCATCGGACCGCGTTACTGCCCCTCGATCGAGGACAAGCTGCGCACCTTCGCCGACAAGGAACAGCATCAGTTATTCCTTGAACCAGAAGGAGATAACACCAATGAATACTATCTCAACGGCTTCTCGTCGTCGCTGCCGTGGGAGGTACAGTACGAAGCGCTGCACCGGATCCGGGGGTTGGAGGACGTCCATATCTTCCGGCCCGGCTATGCGATCGAATACGACTACTTCCCGCCCACCCAGTTGCGCCATACGCTCGAAACGAAACTCGTCGACGGACTCTATTTCGCCGGCCAGGTCAACGGCACGACAGGTTACGAGGAGGCTGCGGCGCAGGGCCTGCTGGCAGGGATCAACGCGCATCGCAAACGGGTAGGGGAGTCGGCGATCGTTCTGCAACGCGACGAAGCCTACATCGGCGTGTTGATCGACGATTTGGTGACGAAGGGCGTCGACGAACCTTACCGGATGTTCACCTCGCGCGCCGAGTACCGCATTCTGCTCCGACAGGACAATGCCGACCTGCGACTCACTCCGCTCGGGCATGAAATCGGATTGATTTCGGAAAAAGACTTTGCGAATTTCGAGCGAAAAAAGTCGTGCGTAGAATCGCTTATTTCCTTCGCCCGCCGCACGAGCGTGCGTGCAGGCGAAATCGACGACTATCTGAAATCAGTCGATTCCGAACCGATGAAGCAGGGGAGGAAGCTCTACGACATCCTGCTTCGCAACGAAATCACCTTCGCCGGCCTGTCCCGCGTCCTCCCCAAGCTCGCGCAACTGATCGAGGAAAAGGGAATGACGACCGAAGCGATCGAAGAAGCGGAGATCCAGATCAAGTACAACGGATATATCCAGCGGGAAAAATTCATCGCCGAAAAGTTGCATCGGCTCGAAAATATCGCCATCCCTGCCGATTTCGACTATCATTCGATGCAATCGCTCACGATCGAGGCACGGCAGAAACTCACGCGCATCCGCCCGACGACGATCGGCCAAGCTTCGCGTATCCCCGGGGTTTCGCCCGCCGACGTGAATGTCTTGCTTGTGAAATTCGGGAGATAACGCCGATCGATCACAAAAAAAAAGCACGAGAGAGGCGAACCTTCGCGGTTCGCCTCTCTCGTGTTCCACGTGGAACAATCCACCAAAGGAGAGTAGGGGGGGGGTCGGCGAAATGCACCGGATAGCGATTCCAATACTCACGATACACCCGGTCATCTGTCCGTCTAAATTCAACTGATACATACGAAAGATAACCGGAAAATTCTTGGGTTGCCACAACTCCTCATAAGAATAACAATAACGCATCCCTATGGTCTGCATCACCCTTCCGCTTCGCGGATTGTTCACATCGTGCGTCGCCGTAATATAGGGAAGCCCCATACGCCGCAGCAGGTCGACGACAGCCCGACAAGACTCCGTGCAGAACCCATTATGCCAGAACTCTTTGCGAATGCAGTACCCCAGATCATGGCTATCGTCGCCGCTCACATGAATGCAACCAACAGCTAAATCGCTATCTTTCAGGCAAATCGCATAATACAAACCGCCGTTTCGAATCCACGTCTCGATATACCGGAGGTAAGACCGAGCTTCCGCCATATCTTTTAACGGGAACATCGGCAGAAAGGCAGTGACCTCTTCGTCGCTTAAAAGCATGGATAAAGCGGACAAATCGCCGTCAGAAAAAGGGCGTAAAATCAACCCGCTCGGTCTCAATACGAATCATGATCTCTTGAATTCAATTCATACATGGTATGGAATCACCGTATTTCCCCCCCCCAAAAAACATGCGGTCACACAAGGAGACCGCATGTTTTCCGTACCAAAATTCGTATTTCCGAAGGTCAAGAGAAATTCATACACTACTTCCCGAAATACGCTCCTTATACTATATACTACTCGACGACCAACGTCCAGCCGTAGGGATCGTCGCAGCGGCCGTACTGAATATCCTGCAATTTGTTGTACATCTCCAAGCAGCGCTTGCCCGGTTCGTCACCGAACTTCCATTCGCGACCCGTTTCCTTGTCGTAGATATAGCCGATAGGCGATATCACCGCAGCCGTTCCGCAGGCGGCGCACTCTTCGAACGTCGAGAGCTCGTCGACCGCAACGGGACGCTCCTCGACCTTCATCCCCATATCCTTCGCCAACTGCCGCAGGCTCTTGTTGGTGATCGAAGGCAGGATCGAGGTCGATTTCGGCGTAATGTAAGTATTGTCTTTGATACCGAAGAAATTGGCGGCGCCGCACTCCTCGATATATTTCCGGTGGACTGCATCGACGAACATCGAATTGGCATATCCCTCCCGGTTGGCCTCCTCGCCCGCTTCGAGGCTGGCGGCATAGTTGCCGCCGCACTTGACATCGCCCGTTCCACGTGGAGCAGCACGGTCATAATCGGGATTCACGATCACGCGAATCGGTTTGATGCCCTCCTTGAAATAGGCTCCGACAGGCGAGACGAAGACGCACACCATGAACTCTTTGGCGGGGTGTACGCCCAGGAAAGCACCCATGCCGATCTCCAAGGGTCGAAGATAGAGCGTCGCACCCGTCCCGTAGGGAGGTACGAACCTCTCGTTGGCCTTGACCACCATGCGGCACATCTCGACGAAGGTTTCGACGGGCAGTTCGGCCATGCAGAGTTTGCGGGCCGTCGCGGCGAAACGCTTGCCGTTCTCGTCGGGACGGAAGAGCCGCACCTTGCCGTCGGCGCCGCGAAAGGCTTTCAACCCCTCGAACGACTCTACGCCGTAATGCAGGCAGGGGGCCGACATGTGCACCGAAATATATTCGTCCTGCGTCAGTTCCGGCTCGCCCCATTTGCCGTCCTTGTAGGAGATGCGGACGTTGTAATCCGTCTTGTGATAGTTAAACGGCAACGCCGCCCAATCCACGTTTTCCATAATCTTAAAGAGTTTAAGAGGTTTTTATCCAACGACCGCACCGCTGTTTACCGGAGCCGCCGGTTCCAGCAGCACGAGTTTGCCCGCAGCATCCTCGCCCATGAGGATCATACCGCGCGACTCGATTCCTTTGAGCGTACGGGGTTCGAGATTGACGAGCACCAACACCTGCCGACCGACCAGCTCCTCGGGCGTATAATGTTCGGCGATGCCCGACACGATCTCACGCCGGTCGATACCCGTGTCGACAGTCAGCTTCAACAGCTTCTTGGTCTTGGCGACCTTCTCGGCCGCAAGAATGGTCGAAACACGTATATCCATGCGTTGGAAATCATCGAACGATATACTATCTTTCTGAGGATCAATATTTTGCGACGACTCTGCCGCCAAATTTGCCTCTTTGGTCGCCGCCAGCTTATCGAGCTGCGCCTGGATAACGTCGTCCTCGATCTTCTCGAAAAGCAACTCGGGCGTCCCGATCCGGTGACCGGCGGCAACGAGATCGGTCGCCCCGATACGCTCCCAGTCCAACGGTTCGAGCCGCAGCATCGCCAGCAACTTGGCCGCAGTGAAGGGCATGAAGGGTTCGACGACGATCGAGAGGTTGGCCGTGATCTGCAAGGCGATGTTGAGGATCGTCTTCACTCGTTCGGGATCGGTCTTGACGAGTTTCCACGGCTCGCAGTCGGCCAGATACTTGTTGCCGATGCGCGCCACGTTCATCGCCTCCTTCAACGCCTCGCGGAAGCGGTAGTTCTCGATATTCTGTTCGAGCGTCGCCTTCATCGCCTGCAATTCGGCCAGCGTCTCGCGGTCGTAATCGGTGAGGCTGCCGCATGCGGGAACCTCGCCGCCGTAGTATTTCTGCGTGAGCACCAGCGCGCGGTTGACGAAGTTGCCCAGCACGGCCACCAGTTCATTGTTGTTGCGCGCCTGGAAATCCTTCCACGTAAAGTCGTTGTCCTTCGATTCGGGCGCATTGGCGCACAGCACGTAGCGCAGCACGTCCTCCTTGCCCGGGAACTCGTCGAGGTATTCGTGCAGCCAGACAGCCCAGTTGCGCGACGTGGAGATCTTGTCGCCTTCGAGATTGAGGAACTCGTTGGCCGGCACGTTCTCGGGCAGGATGTACTCGCCATGCGCTTTGAGCATCGACGGGAAGACGATGCAGTGGAAGACGATATTGTCCTTGCCGATGAAGTGCACCATCTTGGTTCCGGAGTCCTTCCAGTAACGCTCCCAGTCTGGCGTCAGCTCCTTCGTGGCGGATATATAACCGATCGGCGCGTCGAACCACACGTAGAGCACCTTGCCCTCGGCCCCCTCGACCGGAACGGGGATGCCCCAGTCCAGATCGCGGCTCACGGCACGCGGCTGCAATCCCAGATCGAGCCAGCTCTTGCACTGCCCGTAGACGTTGGGACGCCACTCCTTGTGCCCTTCGAGAATCCACTCGCGCAGAAATCCCTCGTACTTGTCGAGCGGCAGGTACCAGTGCTTGGTCTCGCGCTTGACGAGCGGCGAACCGGACAACGCGCTGTGGGGTGCGATCAGTTCGTCGGGCGAAAGCGTCGACCCGCACTTCTCGCACTGGTCGCCGTAGGCCTTTTCGTTCTGGCAGTGGGGACAGGTGCCCACGATGTAACGGTCGGCCAGAAACTGCTGCGCCTCCTCGTCGTAGTACTGCTCGGAGGTCTTCTCGACGAACTTGCCCTCGGCGTAGAGCTTGCGGAAGAAATCCGACGCCGTTTGGGCATGGACGGGCGACGAGGTGCGCGAATAGATGTCGAACGACATGCCGAGCCGTTCGAACGAACGCTTGATGAGGTTGTGGTAGCGGTCGATGATCTCCTTGGGCGAAACCCCCTCCTTGCGCGCCTTGATCGTGATCGCCACGCCGTGCTCGTCGCTGCCGCAGATCGACAGCACGTCGCGCCCGCGGCGGCGCAGATAGCGCGTGTAGATGTCGGACGGGATGTAGACCCCCGCCAGATGACCGATATGCACCGGCCCGTTGGCATAGGGGAGCGCCGACGTCACCAGATAGCGTTTGAACTCTTTTGCCATATTCTTGAATTTCTCTCTTCGTTTTTCCTCTTTTTCGAAATACTATGTGACAAAATTACGAAATCCGCATCAAAAAGCCTAAGAAAAAGAAGAATGAAATTCAAGAGATGAAATAATCATGGTTGCGCGCAGCGCACAACACTTCCGCATTGCACCGGAGGAGGAATCAGATCGGACAGCGGTTCGAGCGCCCGGAGCGGGTGTGCAAAACAGCGCAGTCTTTTGTGCCCGCTCAGTGAGAACCGCCGTCCGATCCCGACGAAGGTGCCCTGCGGACACTTTTGGCGCCACCTTTTGGTGACAAAAGGTGGTAAAAACTGCTACTCGCAGGAAAAATCGAATTGGGGGGCGGGATATTTCTGACATGTTCACAGACAAATTCTGCTAAAAATATTCGTTCTTCGGCCGCGGCCGAAGAGCGGCAGCCCGCAATATGCCTCCTGCGCAGGTATCGACCCGCAAATAGAGCAGTTCTGCGGCGACCCGGCCGAGCCGTGCGGAAAGCCGAACAGCCGAAGCCGGACCGGACGCACCGCCGCGACAGGGAAGGAAATCCCGCCGCAGTGTTATTTTACAAACAGACGAGTGCGTATTTCTGAAAATAAATGCGTACATTTGCGGGACGCGACCGGAGCCGCCGGACGAAGACGGCGAGCGCCTGCGGATTCCGCCGCATCGGGCAGCGGGAGGCTCCGGCGCCGGCTCGAAACCCGAATTTGACAAGAGAATGGGATTCAACGCATTAAGATATACTTTAAAATTCAACGCATTATGGCAACAATCGATTCTTACGATTTCAAGGGCAAACGCGCGATCGTCCGCGTGGACTTCAACGTGCCTCTGGATGAAAACGGTAAAATCACCGACGACACCCGCATCCGCGGGGCGCTTCCCACGCTGAAAAAGGTGCTCGCCGACGGCGGCAGCCTCGTCATCATGTCGCACATGGGCAAGCCCAAAGGCAAGGTCAACCCCAAGTTCTCGCTGAGCCAGATCGTCGACGCCGTGAGCGAAAAACTGGGCGTGCCCGTCAAGTTCGCTCCCGACTGCGCCAAGGCTGCCGAGGCCGCTGCGGCGCTCAAACCGGGCGAGGCGCTGATGCTCGAAAACCTCCGCTTCTACCCCGAAGAGGAGGGCAAGCCCGTGGGCATCGAGAAGGAGGATCCCGCCTACGAGGAGGCCAAGAAGGCGATGAAGGCTTCGCAGAAGGAGTTCGCCAAGACGCTGGCTTCGTACGCCGACTGCTATATCAACGACGCCTTCGGAACGGCGCACCGCAAGCACGCCTCGACGGCCGTGATCGCCGACTACTTCGACGCCGGCAACAAGATGCTGGGCTACCTCATGGAGAAGGAGGTGAAGGCCGTCGACAACATCCTGAGCGACATCAAACGTCCCTTCACGGCCATCATGGGCGGTTCGAAGGTATCGACCAAGATCGGCATCATCGAGAACCTGATGGACAAGGTCGACAACCTGATCCTCTGCGGCGGCATGACCTTCACCTTCGCCAAGGCGCAGGGCGGCAAGATCGGCAACTCGATCTGCGAGGACGACAAACTGCAACTGGCGCTCGACATCATCGCCAAGGCCAAGGCCAAAGGCGTGAATCTGGTGCTGGGCACCGACTGCGTGGCGGCCGACGCCTTCTCGAACGACGCCAATACGCAGATCTGCCCCGTGAACGACATCCCCGACGGCTGGGAGGGCATGGATGCCGGTCCCGCATCGCGCAAGGCTTTCGCCGCCGCGATCGAAGGCGCCAAGACCATTCTGTGGAACGGCCCTGCCGGCGTATTCGAGTTCGACAAGTTCGCCGAAGGATCGCGCGCGATCGCCGAAGCGATCGCCAAGGCGACGGCCGAGGGCGCTTTCTCGCTCATCGGCGGCGGCGACTCGGTGGCATGCATCAACAAGTTCGGCATGGCCGATCAGGTATCCTACATCTCGACCGGCGGCGGCGCGCTGCTCGAAGCCATCGAGGGCAAGGAACTTCCGGGCGTAGCCGCTATCTGCAAAAAATAATGCGTCCCGAACGCTGATGTCCGAAAGAGCTGTCCTTCTGCCGAAGGCGGCTCTTTCATGTTTAAAACAAAGAACCCAGATGAAAAAAGTCATTCTTTTTGCAACGCTCGCCTGTATGATGAGTTGCAACGACAAAACAGCCAAAACGCCGGCCATCGACCCGTCGAATTTCGACCTGTCGGTCGCCCCGAACGAAGATTTCTACCAGTACGCCACCGGCGGATGGCAGGCCAAGAACCCGCTGAAACCCGAATTCTCGCGCTTCGGCTCATTCGACGTGCTGCGCGAGAACAACGAGGTGCGCATCAACGACCTCTTTCAGGAGATGACCAAGATCGAGGCCGCGCCGGGTTCGGTCGACCAGAAGATCTCCGACCTCTACAAAATGGGGCTCGATTCGGTACGTCTGAACAAGGAGGGCGCCGAACCGGTCAAGGCCGACCTGGCCGCGATCATGCAGGTCGAAAAGGGACCCACGCTGACCAAGGCGCTCACGGAGATGATGCTCGACGTGGGCAATCCGCTCTTCGCCTTCGGCGTGATGGCCGACCTGATGGACAGCAACACCAACGCCTTCTACCTCGAACAGAGCGGTCTGGGCATGGGTAACCGCGACTACTACCTCGAAGAGTCGAACGCCGCCCTGAAAAAAGGCTACGAGGAGCTGCTCGCCAAACTCTTCGTCCTTTCGGGCACGGAGGAGGCTGAGGCGAAGCGGGCCGCAGCCGACGTCGTGGCCTTCGAAACCGAACTGGCCCGCGCCTCGTGGTCGAACGTCGAGTTGCGCGACATCGCCCGCAGCTACAATCCGATGAGCGTCGCCGACCTCAAAAAGAGATACGACGCCATCGACTGGGAGGTGCTTTTCGATGAACTGGGCAAGGTACAGGTCGCAGGGATCGACCGTGCCATCGTCGGACAGCCGAGTTTCTTCGAGGGGATGAACAAACTGGTCAAACAGACCCCGATCGAGACGCTGCGCTACTACCTGGCCGCTCAATACCTCACCAGCGCGGCCTCCTACCTGAGCGACGACTTCTATGCCGCTTCGTTCGACTTCTTCGGCCGTCAGATGGCCGGCAAGGAGGAGCAGCGTCCCCGCTGGAAACGCGCCATGTCGATCCCCAACTCGGTGTTGGGCGAGGCCGTAGGCGAGATGTACGTCGCCAAATACTTCCCTGCCAAGGACAAGGAGCGGATGCTCGAACTGGTCGGGAACCTGCAAACGGCGCTCGGCGAGCACATCGCCGCTCTCGACTGGATGTCGGACGCCACGAAGGCCAAGGCGCAGGAGAAGCTGGCGTCGTTCCACGTCAAGATCGGCTATCCCGACAAGTGGAAGGACTATTCGACGCTCACGATCGATCCCTCCGAGAGCTACTGGCAGAACATCAAGGCCGCGAGCCTGTGGGGCACGCTCGACAATCTGCGCAAGTTCGGCAAGCCGGTCGACAAGGACGAATGGCTCATGTCGCCGCAGACGGTCAACGCCTACTACAATCCCACGACCAACGAGATCTGCTTCCCTGCGGCCATTCTCCAGCCGCCGTTCTACAACCCCGATGCCGATGACGCGGTCAACTACGGCGCCATCGGCGTGGTGATCGGCCACGAGATGACCCACGGATTCGACGACCAGGGCCGCAACTTCGACAAGGACGGCAACATGAACAACTGGTGGACCGAAGAGGACGCCGCCGCGTTCAAGGCCAAGACCGACATTCTGGTCAAGCAGTTCGATGCGATCGAGGTACTGCCCGCCAAGGGGGATCAACCGGCCCTCTTCGCCAACGGCGCGCTCTGCCTGGGCGAGAACATCGCCGACCAGGGCGGTCTGCGCGTCGCCTACACGGCCTACCACAATTCGCTCGAAGGCAAGGAGAAGCCCGCACCGATCGACGGCTTCACCCCCGAACAACGCTTCTATCTGGCCTACGCACAACTCTGGGCGCAGAACATCCGCGACGAGGAGATCGCACGTCTCACCAAGCTCGACGTACACTCGCTGGGCAAGTGGCGCGTCGACGCCACGCTGCGCAACCTGCAAGACTTTTACGATGCCTTCTCGATCACCGACGGCGCGATGTACATGCCCGTCGAGGAGCGCGTGATCATCTGGTAACCTCTCCGAAAATCCGGTACGCAACCGCCCCGAAAGTCCCTCCGCGGAGACTTTCGGGGCTTTCTTACGGCACGGGACGGCGACAAAGCGAGGCTCCCGCATTCGCTTTTCGGAAAAGAATCCCTATATTTACACGACCTAAACCCATCCGAAATGAAACGTATTCTTCCGATCGGCATTCTGCTGATGCTGTCGTATTCCCTTCCGGCCTTCGGAACCTCCTCGCCGAGACCCGCCGGGATGACCGTCGAGACCTGCACGGTCGACGGACTGGAACGCACCTACCGCCTCTATCTGCCCGAAGGAGTGCCCGACGACGCGCCGCTCGTCTTCGTGCTGCACGGCTACGGAGGCAATTTCAACCTCGACCGCTACGGCATGAACGAAGCGGCCGACCGCCACGGCTTCGCCGTCTGCTACCCGCAGGGCGTGAAAGACGGCCGCGGAAAAACCTGCTGGAATGTCGGGTACCCGTTCCAGGCCGACATGACCGTCGACGACGTGTCGTTCCTCTGCGAACTGGCCGGTCTGTTGCAGGACAAGTACGGCCTGAGCCGGAAAAACACGTTCTGTACCGGCATGTCGAACGGCGGCGAGATGTGTTACCTGCTCGCCTACTCCCGTCCCGACGTCTTCGCTGCCGTCGCACCGGTTTCGGGGCTGACACTGGAATGGATGTACCGCGACTGCGACACGCCGGCGCCGATCCCGCTCTTCGAGATCCACGGTACCGAAGATCGCACCTCCGCGTGGGAGGGCGATCTGGAAAACAAGGGCGGCTGGGGCGCCTACCTGCCCGTCGAGATCGCCGTCGGCTACTGGGTCGCCGCCAACCGCTGCGTGCGCGAACAGACCGATACGCTGGCCCTGCGGCGGCATCCCGTGGTGGCGCACCGCTTCGTCGGGGGCACCGGCGGCAACGAAGTCTGGCTCTACGAGGTCGTAGACGGCGGACACAGCTGGGCCGAGAAGGATATGGACACCTCCGAAGAGATATGGCGTTTCTTCGGCCGGTTCGTGAAATAGCCCGCGGCGGCTGTACGACGACGGGACGGGGTGCGATGCCCCGTCCCGTCGTTTTTGGTGCGGTATTTGGACGACAGCGGTCAACGTCTTAAAATCATACGACTATGAAAAACTGGATTCTGACGGCCGCCGCACTCTTCGTCTTCACGACGGCCGCAACGGCGGCGGCAAACGCTCCCGACGACGACAAACGCCCCGACCGGACGCCCATGAAAGGGCGGATGGTCGAAAACCGCACGGTAAAATTCGATGCGCTGCCCGAAGCCGCACAAGCCTTCATCCGCGACTTCTACGCAAAAGACCGTGTCGAGCGCATTCGCTTCGACCCTTCGGCGCACCTCTTCGCCTACAAGGTGCGGCTCGACAACGGCGATGAAATCATGTTTTCGCAAAACGGTGCATGGACCGACATCGAGAGTGCCGACGGCATCCCGATGAAGCTGATTCCTCAACAGGTCGCCGACTATGTGAAGAACAAATACTCGGGCCAGACCGTCACCGACATCGGGCTCGAACGCAACGGAATTTCGGTGCGGCTCGCCGATCAGACGGAGCTGCTCTTCGATTCGGACGAGCACAACCTCCGGCAACACATGGCCGGCACACGGACGAAAGGCTCCGGTGACCGCATGATGCGGCACCACGGCAACTCGCGATAGCGCACCGGTTTCTCCGGATGAATCCCCCCCCCGACCTCTGTCCGTAAGCGAGCGCTCCGTCTGCAAATCGTTGCAGACGGAGCGCTCGCTTTATTCCTGCGGGAATCCGGAATGCCGTCGCACACATCCGGCATCCGACTCCATAAACCAGAAACAGTTATTTTAACGTCTTTTTATATTATTTTATATCGTTTTCAAACGAATTCTCATTATTTTTGTTCGAAAACGACCTGAAATGAACACGAAAACCATTCAAGCAAGACTCGCAAAGCGCCTTCTCTGCATCGTCTGCGCCGTCGCGGGAGGATGCGGCGACAGCACTACGCTCCATTACGATCCACAACCGCCCGACGCTTCTGCGCCGACATTGAGCGTCACGCCCGATACGCTGGTCTTCGATGCGGAGGGAGGAACTCTCGTTCTGAATATCGCGGCGACAACCGCCGAATGGAAAATCGAATCGCCGAGCGAATGGCTGACGATAAAAGTGGAATCTTCCGACGGCAGTCCGCACGGCTCGCTCGGAGGAGGTGCCGGTAACTTTTCCATCCGTATCTCCGCGACATCCAATGAAACGGATGCACGGCGCACCGCTTCGATCCGCGTGAGCGGCAACGACGCCGGCACCGTCACGATACCGGTCGAACAGAAGGCTTTCGGGGAGTCCCACACCCCTTCGCTGAGTGTCGAACCCTCCTCGCTGACATTCAAAGCCGACGGAGAGTCGTTCGACCTGGTCGTCACGACCGATGCCGCCGTGTGGACAGCGACCTGCGAAGCCGCATGGATGACGATCCAGAGCGACAACGACGCGACGCTCCGGGCGACAGCCATGCCCAACCGAACGGCTTCGCCGCGTTCGGCGACGATTCTGTTCACAGGAGAAGACGCCGATCCTTTCGAAGTCTCCGTGACACAGGCGGCACATTCCGAATCGTCTTCACCGCTCTCCACCCTCGAACGCGACGTACGCCCTTCGCTCGCCGTCGCGAGCGCGACCTTCTATGCCGACGACCGACTGCCGAATACGCTGCGGCTGCTGCAACTGAATCTTTACGGCGACCTTGCGCAGCGTGAAATCGACAACTTGATGCTGACGCTGTGCGTCGGCGCCGATACGCAACGGACGGGTGCGATCGAGGGTCGGTATGCGATCGCCGGAGAAGGGAATACGTCGCCCGATTTACCGGAACTCGGCGAAGGAGCGGTCATAGCCGGCACCCTGATCCGGCCTTCCGGCGGCGATCCGCTCTTCGAAGGAAGCTGGTACCGAATGTTGACCAATGAAGCGAACCAGGTACGGCTGACCGAAATGGCTCCCTGTACGGAGGGAGAAATCGTCGTCGAACGCAACGGAAAGAGATATTCGATCGTCTACCGCTTCGTCGACGACAACGAGGCCCGGCCGCATACGATCGCAGGCAGCTATGCCGGTACCGTCGAATTTACCAATCTCGTCCGCGACGCCGGATCGTCGCCTCTTTGAGCCCTCTCCCTTACGAATTCACCCCTGCCGCGACATGCTGCGGCAGGGGTGAATCCCGTTTCGGAATACGAACGCGCTACTCGAACGAGAAGACGTAGGGACAATAGGTCAGGACACCCTGCTGCGAAAGCGCGTTGCGGACGTGGCGGTACTCGTCGTAGAGATCGAAAAGCTCCGTGTGTTCGACGTGTGCCTCGACCTGCGCGTTGAGGGCGGCCAGAATGGCGGCCAGCCCCTGCGGCGCTTCGCGCACCTCCTCGATGAAGTACTCTTCGCCCAGGCCGGCCTTGTCGACCGCAACGGCAATGGCGCTCTTCAAGCCGCCGTAAGAGTCGATCAACCCGATTTCGAGCGCATCGACGCCGCTCCATACGCGCCCGCCCGCAATATCGAGCACCTCCTCGACGGGCAGATTGCGTCCTTCGGCGACCAGGTTCGTAAAGGTCTCGTAGACCCGATCCACGCTTTTGAGCATCATGGCGCGCTCAGTCGGAGTCAGTCCGCGGAAGATGCTCAAATCGGCCGAGCGGTTGCTCTTGACCGCATCGACGGTGACGCCCAATTTCCGCTCCATGGCGTCGCCCGCATCGAGCAACATGCCGAATACGCCGATCGAACCCGTCAGCGTGAGCCGGTCGGCCACGATGGCGTCCGCCGGAGCGGAGATGTAGTACCCGCCGCTGGCTGCATAGGCGCCCATCGAAACGATCACCGGTTTTTCGGCTTTGAGCAGTTCCATTTCGCGCCAGATCACGTCCGAGGCCAGAGCGCTGCCGCCGGGCGAATTCACCCGCACGACGACCGCCTTCACCCCATCGTCCAGCCGTAGCTGTCGGATCTTCTCCGCCAGCGTATTGCCGTAAACGGCGTCGTAGCCCTCGCCGTCGACGATCTGGCCGTCGGCATAGAGCACCGCCACGCGATCCGCTCCCATGTGCCGCACGTCGGGCCCTACCTGTGCAGCATACCGGCCGAGCAATACGAAACGATACTGACCGTTACCGTCCGCCTCGACACCCGCCTCGGCGAAGAGATCGTTCATCTCGTCCTCGTATTTCAATCCGTCGACCATTCCCTTCGCCAACGCATCTTCGGGCTGGATCGCCGACAGCTCGTCGGCGTATTCGTCGAGCATCTCGATCGTCAGGCCGCGCGACTCGGCCACGTCGCCCGCAATGACGCTCCACATCGAGTGCACCAGCTGCCCCAACTGTTCACGATTGGCATCGGACAGCTTCGTGAGGATGTAGGGTTCCACGGCACTCTTGTACTTGCAGGCCGTAGGACGGAACACCTCGACTTTGAGATCGAGCTTGTCGAGCAGCCCCTTGAAAAATAGCGTGTTGACGGCCATTCCGTGCCAGTCGAGCAATCCTTCGGGTTGAAGATAGACGCCGTCGGCCGCCGTGGCGAGGTAATAGCCTCCCTGCCCGTAGGCTTCGTTGTAGGCCAGCACGAACTTGCCGCTCTCCTGCTTGAAGTCGAGGATCGCCGCACGCAACTCCTCCAACACGGCCATCGAGACCGTACCCTGCCCGTTGGGCCGGATATAGATTCCCTTGATGCGGGGATCGCTCTTGGCGGCATCGATCGCACGCAGCGCCTCGAACAGGGTCACGTGGGGCGTGGCAGTCATCGTACGGAAATCGACGCCGGCGAAAGGATCGGCGGGAGGCGCCTCGACGATGTTCTCCGAAAGGTCGATCCGCAGAATCGAATTGTCGTCGATACCGGTCGTCGCCGACAGCGCACCGACGATCCCCATGACGAAGAGGCTCCACAACACGGCAATGAGGATATTGCCCACGACGAAGGCCAGCAGGCCGGCCAGAAAGGTCTTCGAAAAATTCATATTCAAACTGTTTTACAAATAATTATCGAGTTTTATGTTTTGTTTTCAACAGTCGTTTTCCCGCCGCCGGCAAGCACCGCTTCCGCCGGTCGAAAACGCCTCGGACGTTCCGCATCGGGATGTCCCGCAGGCAAATATACGCAAAAGCTACCGGAATATTTCGTATCCCGGCCGAAACAATCCGTTTTGCGGCGCTTCGCACTACAACGTTTCGCGTTCCTTCGCCGGAAGAGAATCGCGTACCAGCCGGTAGGAGTTCTCCACCAGCCGACAGACGAGTGCGTCGGATACGTCGCTGCCGAAATAGACGTCGCTCCACATCCGCTTATTCATGTGCCATGCCGGACGCACGCCCTCGTACCGCGCACGCAGTTCCGCGGCCTCCTCGGGCGTCGACTTGACGCAGCAGCGGTCGAAGAGCACGATATTGACGTAACAGAACCACTTGCTCCCGACATAAAAACAGAGCACGTCGCGGCTGTAAGCGTCGTTCAATGCGGTAAACGGCATCTTCTCGGTCACACCCGGCAGCGACAGGCAATACTCCCTGAACTCCTCGATATTCATCGCGTCTTCGGTTTTCGATTTCACTTCCGTCAAATTTACGAAATTTTTCAAACGGCCGCACATACCCGCATCCCTAAAAATATCGTCCCCTCCGGCTTCGCCGAAAAAACTCCCGCTCGGCAATGTTCAAATAAATTTGACATTGCCCTCGCTTATCCGTATCTTTGTCGGGAAAAGTCATATTCCGGATACGTTATGGAGCAAAAAATCAAAGCGCTGCTCGCACGCATCGTCCACCCCGAAAGCGGGCGGAACATCGTCGAGAGCGGCATGGTGGAGCATATCGACGCCGGCGAAGGCCGCGTGACCGTCACGCTCCGGTTCGAAAAGGCGCGCGACCCCTTCGCCTTGAAGATCAAACGCCAGGTCGAGGAGGCCATCGCCCGAGAGCTCTCCCTCGACCGGGAACACGTCGCCGTCATCGTCCGAGAAGCCGCGCCGAAAGCGGCGCCGGCGGCATCGCAGCATACCTTCACGGGCGGTATCGGCAAGGTGCTGGCCGTCGCATCGGGCAAGGGCGGCGTGGGCAAATCGACCGTCACGGCCAATCTGGCGCTCACGCTGCGCAACATGGGTTACCGCGTGGGCATCCTCGACGCCGACATTTACGGACCGTCGCAGCCCAAAATGTTCGGCGTGGAGGGTTATCTGCCCGATGCCGAACGCATCGACGGCGAGGATTGCATCCTGCCGGCCGACGCGATGGGTATCAAACTCATGTCGATCGGCTTCTTCATCAAACCCTCCGACGCACTGATCTGGCGCGACGCCATGGCGACCAACGCCCTGCGCCAGATGATCCACCAGACCAAATGGGGCGGGCTGGACTTCCTGCTCGTCGATCTTCCTCCCGGCACGGGCGGCGTGCATCTGGCCGTCATTTCGGAGTTGAAGGTCACGGGTGCGGTGATCGTCTCGACACCCCAGCAGGTAGCCGTGGCCGACGTGCGGCGCGGCGTGGAGATGTTCCGCGCCGACAAGATCGAAATTCCCGTCGTGGGCATCATCGAGAACATGGCCTGGTTCACCCCGAAGGAACTCCCCGAAAACCGTTACTACATCTTCGGCCACGGGGGTGCGCGCGCCTTCGCCGAGCAGAACGACGTGCCTTTCCTGGGCGATATTCCGATCGTTCAATCCGTTATGGACGGATCGGAAGAGGGGCGTCCGGCCGCGGGAACCGATCCGGCCGTCGAATCCCTCTATCGTTCGATCGCCGAAAAAGTTGTTGAAAACATGGCGAAAACCTGTTGAGAAGTTGTGTACAATCCCGCAATAACTCGTAATAAAAAAGAGGGTCGAAAAGTTGCAGAATCGCACAGAACACCGTGTGTACGAAACTTCGGAAAAACCAAGAAAAAGTTTTGAAAACTTGTTGCGCCGCCCGACCCGCCGAAAGATGAAGGAATGTTGAGAAAAAATAACTGTCGACTTGTTGAAAAGAGTTACGGACAATTGTCGATTACTTTTGAATTTTCAGTTCAACGATCTACGGTTCAATAATTTGAATGAAAAGAAGGAAAAACAGTAATCGACAAATGCCACTGCGGAACCGGCATAACTTTTTCCGCGGAAAACTTATCGACATTGTCAACAGGCATTATTAATCTTCTTTTTCTTTATTAAATTAAAATTGAATTAAAAAATAAAAACAAAAGATGGTCGATAACCTCCTCTCCCGCATCGAAGAGCTCAAACGCCGCAAGGGAGCCGTGATCCTCGCCCACTATTATACGCTGCCCGAAGTGCAGGCCGTCGCCGATTTTCTGGGCGACTCGCTCGCGCTGTCGATCGAAGCGCAGAAGGTGGAGGCCCGCACGATTCTCTTCGCGGGCGTACATTTCATGGCCGAGACGGCCAAGGTGCTCTGTCCCGACAAGAAGGTGCTCATCCCCGTGCCCGAAGCGAGCTGCTCGCTGGCCGACGGCTGCGAGGCCGAGGCGTTCCGCCGCTTCCGCGCCCGCTACCCCGGCCATACGGTGGTTTCGTACGTCAATACGTCGGTGGAGATCAAGGCGCAGACCGACGTCTGCTGCACGTCGTCCAACGCCTTGAAGGTCGTCGAGTCGATTCCGGCCGAACAGCCGATCCTCTTCGCACCCGACCGCAATCTGGGCGCCTACGTGCAGAAACTCACGGGACGCACCAACATGGTGCTGTGGGACGGCGCCTGCCACGTGCACGAGGAGTTTTCGCTCGAAAAACTGCTCGCATTGCGCGAGGAGCACCCTGGGGCCGAGGTCGTCGCGCATCCCGAATGCCGCGCCTATATCACGGCGGTAGCCGATTTCGTCGGTTCGACGGCAGCGATCCTCGACTATTGCGGCCGCAGCGACGCCCAGGAGTTCATCGTCGTGACCGAAGCGGGCATCCTCGCGGAGATGCAGCGCCGCTATCCCCGCAAACGCTTTATTCCGGCGCCTCCCGACGACGATACGTGCGGCTGCAACAACTGCGTCTACATGAAGATGGTGACGCTCGAACGCATCGCCGCCTGTCTGGAAAACGAGTCGCCCGAGGTGGTGATCGACGAACAGGTGCGGCGCGCCGCCGAGCGGTCGATCCGCCGCATGATCGAGATCGGCTGACGGCGCGGTGCGGCGGCCCGTTTGCGGTCGTCTTCGCCGTCTGCGGATCGGACAGGGAAAAATAAATGACAGATCAATACCTATGAAAAAATTTTCGATGTTTTTGTTCGCGGCATTCTTCGCCGCGACGGCGGCCGCCGACGAGGGAATGTGGCTGCTGCCCTATTTGCAAAAGATGAATATCGCCGACATGCGGGCCAAGGGGTGCGAACTCTCGGCCGAGGAGATTTATGCCGCCGACCGTTCGTCGCTCAAAGATGCGATCGTCATCTTCGGTGCGGGATGTACGGGCGAGGTGGTCTCGCCCGAGGGGTTGCTGCTGACGAACCATCACTGCGGCTACGGCGCCATCCAGTCGCTGTCGTCGGTCGAGCACGACTTTCTGAAAAACGGATTCTGGGCGCGTTCGCGTGCCGAGGAGCTTCCCGCCCCCGGACTCGAAGTGCGTTTCGTCCGCCGTATCGCCGACGTGACGGCCGACGTGCTGGGTGCCGTGCCGTCGACGGCCATGGGCGAGGAGCGCGCCGAACTGGTGAAGAAACAGGTCGCCGAGGTGCGCAAACGCTTCGGCAAGGAGTACCCCGGCATGGAGATCTCGGTCAAACCCTTCTTCGGCGGCAACCAGTATTTCGCCTTTGCGATGGAGGTCTACAAGGATATCCGTCTGGTGGGTACGCCCCCCAATTCGATCGGCAAGTTCGGCGGCGACACCGACAACTGGATGTGGCCGCGCCATACGGGCGATTTCTCGATGTTCCGCATCTACGCCGGCAAGGACAACCGTCCGGCGGAGTATTCGACGAAGAATGTCCCCTATCGCGCCGACGAATACCTGCGCATTTCGCTCGACGGGTACGACGAGGGAGATTTCGCCATGATCATGGGCTTCCCCGGCTCGACGCAGCGGTACATGACCTCGTATGAGATCGACCGGATGCTCACGATCACCAATCCGCAGCGCATCTTCATCCGCGGCGAGCGGCAGAAGATCCTGGCCGAAGACATGCTCGCGAGCGACAAGGTGCGCATCCAGTACGCCTCGAAATACGCCCAGTCGTCGAACTATTGGAAGAATGCCATGGGGATGTCGCGCGGCATCGAACGGCTCGACGTGAAGCGCAAGAAGCAGGAGCAGGAACGCGCCTTCCAGCAATGGGCCGAGGCGAACAGCGTAGACGGGAAGCGTTATGACGAGGCGTTGGGGATGATCCGCGACGCGATAGCTGCGAGCAACGAAGCCTATGCTGCACAGCAGTACCTCAACGAGGCGTTGCAGCGCTCGGTCGAAATCATGACGCCGGCCTCCTACGTGATCGCCGCAATCGGCAAGAAGGGCAAGAAGCTCGAAGATCCGGAGGCGCTCAAAGAGCGGCTGCGCGGCTTCTACAAGGACTACAACCCCGCTACCGACCGTCGTGTGGCGCGCCGCATGTTCGAACTGGTGATGGAGCATGTCAAGGAGTTGCCCGACGTATTCGTTGCGGCCGAAGGGCAGTTTGACGATCTGGACGCCGCGGTCGATTACCTCTACGACAATTCGGTGTTCGCCGACGAGACGCGGGCATTGGAGTTCGTGGACCGCTTTTCGCGCGAACGGCTCGACGAAGACCCTGCGGCGCTGCTGGCGCTGTCGGTAACGGGCAAGATGCTCGAATTGCAGCAGGCGCAGAAGGAGGCGAACCGCAATTACGCCGACGGACATCGTCTCTATATCGAGGGGCTGATGCGGCAGTACCCCGACCGTGCGTGGGCGGCGGACGCCAACTTCACGATTCGCCTTACCTACGGGCAGGTGCTGCCCTACGATCCGGCCGACGGCGTGACCTACCACTACTATACGACGCTGCGCGGCGTCATGGAGAAGGAGGACCCGAAGAATCCGACGGAGTTCACCGTGCCCGACAAGCTCAAAGAGCTCTATGCCGCGCAGGATTTCGGCGCCTATGCCAACGGGCGGGGCGAACTGCCGGTCGCTTTTCTGGCGAATCTCGACATTACGGGCGGCAACTCCGGTTCGCCGATCATGAACGGCCGCGGCGAGCTGTTGGGGCTGGCCTTCGACGGCAACTGGGAGGCGATGTCGGGCGACGTGGCTTTCGAGCCGGCGTTGCAACGCACTATTTCGGTCGATATCCGCTATGTGCTGTTCATCATCGACAAGTTCGCCGATGCGGGATATTTGGTGCGCGAGATGACGCTCGTGCGCGACGGCAAGCCCGTTGCGGAGTGATCTCGGAAAACGTATTTCGAACGGCGGAAGGAAGTCTCCTTCCGCCGTTTTTTCACGGGAAACGGAAAGATCGATCCTGCTTGAACCGTAGATTTGCAGGGGATGAATCATCTTTTATAAAACGTCGCTGTTCCCTGCTTTCCGATTACCGTCGCTTCATCCGCTATTTTCGCAGTGCGATCCGGCAGGCCGGAGGCCTGCTGAATCGAGTATAGAAGAATTACATCGGAATAAACCATCGTTGCGTGGAGCGCACAACAGCCTCCGCATTGCACCGGAGGAGGCAACAGATCGGACAAAGGATGGAACGCCCGGAGCGATCGTGCGACAAGCGGAGTCTTTCGTGATCGCTCAGAGACAGCCTTTGTCCGATCCCGACGGAGGTGCCCTGCGGACACTTTTGGCGCCACCTTTTGGTGCCAAAAGGTGGTAAACTTGCTCCTTGCAGGAAACGCCGAATCGAAAGTACGGGATACTTCCCGAAGTAAGAATCGATTTCTTCTGTGCTTTTGAATCAAGCCAAAGTATCAAAAGATAAACCGCGGCGAAAACATTTGTTTTTTTATGATTCCGAACAAAAACAGGATCGAAAACCGGCGTTTTTCATTTTAAATTTTTACCTTTGCTTTCAGATCATAAGATATCTCCAATGAAATCTTAAAACTTTTAGTCGATGTACGGGAAAATCAAGGAATATCTCCAACGGGAACTCGCTGATATCAAGGCGGCGGGGCTGTATAAGACCGAACGGGTGATCGCCTCTCCGCAGCGTGCCGAGATCGAAGTCGCGGGCCGCTCCGTGCTGAATTTCTGCGCCAACAACTATCTGGGTCTTTCGGACGACGAACGCCTGATCGAAGCGGCCAAACGGGCCATGGACGAGCGGGGTTTCGGCATGTCGTCGGTGCGGTTCATCTGCGGCTGCCAGGATATTCACAAGGAGCTGGAACGTGCGATCGCCGATTATTTCGGCACGGAGGACACGATTCTCTACGCCGCCTGCTTCGACGCCAACGGCGGCGTTTTCGAGCCGCTCTTCACGGAGCAGGACGCCATCATCTCGGATGCGCTGAACCACGCCTCGATCATCGACGGCGTGCGGCTCTCGAAGGCGGTGCGCTACCGCTACGCCAATGCCGACATGGAGGCGTTGGAGGATTGCCTCAAACGTGCGCAGGCGCAGCGCTTCCGCGTGATCTGCACCGACGGGGTCTTCTCGATGGACGGCAATGCCGCTCCGCTGGACGAGATATGTCGCCTGGCGCGGCAGTACGACGCGCTGGTGATGGTCGACGAGTGCCACTCGGCCGGCGTGCTGGGCGCTACGGGGCGCGGCATCACGGAACTTTACGATCTGCGCGGCGAGGTCGACATCCTGACCGGTACGCTGGGCAAGGCTTTCGGCGGCGCCGTGGGCGGATTTACGACGGGCCGCCGCGAGATCATCGACATGCTGCGGCAGCGGTCGCGGCCCTACCTCTTCTCCAACTCGCTGCCCCCTGCCGTGGTGGGCGCCGGCATCGAACTGTTCAAGATCCTCGGCCAGAGCAACGAACTGCACGACCGGCTGGTGGCCAACGTGGAGCATTTCCGTGCGGGGATGATGGCCGCCGGATTCGACATCAAACCCACGCAGTCGGCCATCTGCGCCGTGATGCTCTACGACGCCAAGCTGTCGCAGGATTTCGCTGCGCGTTTGCAGGAGGAGGGCGTATTCGTCACGGGGTTCTACTACCCCGTCGTACCGAAGGGGCAGGCGCGCATCCGCGTGCAGGTCTCGGCGGGACATACCGTCGAACAGCTCGACCGCTGCATTGCCGCCTTCGTCAAGGTGGGCAGGGAACTGAATGTGTTACAATAAGAATAAGGAGGAATTATGTCACAGGTTGTTATCGACGCGATCGATCGGAAAATTCTCAAATATCTGATTACCAATGCGCGTATGCCCTTTCTGGAAATCGCCCGCAAATGCGGCATTTCGGGAGCGGCCATCCACCAGCGCATCAAGAAGCTCGACGAGTCGGGGGTGATCCTCGGCAGCCGGCTGGTGGTCGATCCCAAGATGCTCGGTTTCGACGTCTGCGCCTACATCGGCATCCGCTTGCAGGACGTGTCGATCCTCATGCAGACGGTCGACCGGCTCAAACAGATTCCCGAAATCGTGGAGTGCCATTTCATCACGGGGACGTACAACCTTTTCGTGAAATTGTACTGCGTCGACAACGAGCACCTGATGACGACGCTCTGCGACCGGATTCTGGCCATTCCGGGCATTTCGACCACACAGACCTACATCTCGCTGAACGAAGCGTTCCAGCGTCAGATTTACGTCGATTGCCTCCACGATTGACCGCAGCAAGACGGACGGAAGTTCGGAGCGGACGTTTCGGCGTCCGTTCGGTGTGAAAACACGATCCGACGGGCCGAAATGAAGCGTCATTCCGGCCCGCTTCGTGAAAAAGGATAAACGTATGACGAAGATAAGACTTACCAAGGAGTTCTCGTTCGAGGCGGCGCACCTGCTCGAAGGTTACGACGGTGCGTGCCGCGAAATACACGGCCATTCGTACCGGTTGTTCGTGACCGTGCGAGGCGTTCCGGTCTGCGACGGACGGAATCCCAAGCTGGGCATGGTCATGGATTTCGGGCAGCTCAAACGGATCGTCGGCGAAGAGGTGGTGCAGCGGCTCGACCACGCCTTCGTCATGCGCCGCACGCCTGCCGGCGAGGCGTTTGCGGAAGCGCTCGGCACGCGGTTCGAACGGATTGTGTGCGTCGATTACCAGCCGACGTGCGAGAACATGCTCGCCGACTTCGCCGCCCGCATCGCGCCGCGGCTGCCCGAAGGAGTGGAACTTTATGCGCTCCGACTCCACGAGACGGCCACCTCCTACGCCGAGTGGGTCGCCGACGACAACAACTAACGGTGCCGGCTGCCGGCCGCGCAACCTGTGCCCGACCGGACTGCGGCGCCACAAATCGGATAGTGATGAAAAAACTGTTTCTGGTCGATGCCTACGCACTGATCTATAAATACTATTATGCGTTTCTGACGCGGCCGATGCGCAACCGTACGGGGATGAATACGTCGGTCGTTTTCGGTTTCGTGAAGTTCCTGCGCGACATCCTCAAACGCGAAAATCCCGACCTGCTGGGTGTGGCGTTCGATCCAAAGGGCGGAAGTTTCCGCCGCGAACTCTACCCCGAATACAAGGCCAACCGTCCCGCCACGCCGGAGGACATCGCTCTGTCGATCCCCTATATCAAGCGGATTCTGGATGCGATGTGCGTGCCGGTGCTCGAAGTCGAGGGGTTCGAGGCCGACGACGTGATCGGTACCCTGTCGCAGAAGGCTGCCGCCGAAGGGTACGAGGTCTTCATGGTGACGCCCGACAAGGATTACGGGCAGCTCGTGCGCCCCTGCTGCAAGCTCTACAAGCAGAAGGGCGACGGCATCGAGATCGTCGACTGCGACGCCATCCGCGCGCATTACGGATTCGACGATCCGACGCTCGTGCGCGACGTGCTGGCGTTGTGGGGCGATGCCTCGGACAATATTCCCGGCGTGCCGGGCATCGGCGAGAAGGGTGCCTGCAAGCTGGTGCAGACGTGGGGAACGGTCGAGAACATTCTCTCCAACGTGGAGCGGATCAAGGGCAGGCAGGGCGAGAGCATCGCCGCGTGGGGCGACAAATTGCTGCTTGCCAAGAGGCTCACGACGATCCGGCTGGACGTGCCGATCGAATTCCGCCCCGAGGAGTTGACGATGTGTCCGCCCAATCTGGACGAACTGCGTGCGCTTTTCGCCGAACTGGATTTCACGATGTTCCTGCGCGATCTGCAAAACGTGGCGCCGCTCGAAGAGAGCGACGGGCCGCGGCAGGACCCGCAGCGTCAGCTGGCCGAGATGGCACGGGCCAAATCGGCTGCCGCCAAGAAGGCGGCGCTGGTCGGGCAGGGCGATCTCTTCGCGCCGGCCGATCCGGCGCCTGCGGCGGCAGCGCCCGTGGCGGACGATGAGGAGGTCGACGAAACGGATGCGCTGCCTGCCGAACCCGAGATGGAGAGTGCGCAGACGACGCCCCACGACTACCGGATCGTCCGCACGGCCGACGAACTGCGCGCGATGATCGCCGAGATACGCCGTTATCCGGAGTTCTGTTTCGATACGGAGACGACCGGTTTCGACCTCTTCAACGACCGCATCGTGGGCATGTCGTTCGCCGTCGTGCCGCACGAGGCCTGGTATGTGCCCTGCGACGAGCGTTCGACGCCGGAGTATGCCGAGCTGCTGCGTCCGTTGTTCGAGGACGAAACGATCGCCAAGATCGGCCAGAACATCAAGTTCGATCTGATGGTGCTGCGGCGTATCGGTCTGGCGGTGAGGGGCCCGAAGTACGATACGATGATCCTCCATTATCTGCTCGATCCCGAGTCGCGCCATAACATGAATGCACTGGCGGCCAAGTACCTAAACTATAAGCCGATCGAGATCGAAACGCTCATCGGGCGCGGGCCGCGTCAGCTGACGATGGATCTGGTGGGCGTGGAGCGCGTGGCCGAGTATGCGGCCGAGGACGCCGACGTGACGCTGCGGCTCAAACGGGCGCTGCTTCCCCAGATCGAGGAGGCGGGGCTGCACGATCTCTATTTCGACATCGAGGAGCCGATGATCGAGGTGCTGGCCGACGTCGAGATGGCCGGCGTGCGCATCGACTGCGACGCGCTGGCGCATTACGCCGTGGAACTGAACCGCCGCATGGCGCAGCTTGAAGCCGATATCCGCAGCGAAGCGGGCGAGGCGTCGCTCAACATCAACTCCACGCGGCAGTTGGGCGAGGTGCTTTTCGCCAAAATGCGCATCGCCGAGAAGCCCAAGATGACGCGCACGAAGCAGTTCAGCACCGACGAAGAGTATCTGCAAACATTCGCGCACAAACACCGGATCATCGATCTGATCCTCGAATACCGCGGCGTGAAGAAGCTCCTGTCGACCTACGTCGAGGCACTGCCGCAGCTGGTCAACCGCCGCACGGGGAAGATTCATACCTCGTTCAACCAGGCCGTGACGGCTACCGGACGGTTGTCGTCGACCAATCCCAACTTGCAGAACATTCCGATCCGCGACGAGCTGGGCAAGCCCATTCGCCGCGCCTTCATCCCGTCGGACGACGACCATGTGCTGCTGTCGGCCGATTACAGTCAGGTCGAGTTGCGCCTGATGGCGCATCTGAGCGGCGACGAGGCGCTGATCGCGGCATTCGAGCACGGCGAGGACATTCATGCCGCGACGGCCGCGCGGCTCTTCGGCAAACCGATCGATACGGTGACGGGCGACGAGCGGCGCAAGGCCAAGACGGCCAATTTCGGCATCATCTACGGCATCTCGGCCTTCGGGTTGAGCCAACGGCTCGACATTCCGCGCAAGGAGGCCAAAGAGATCATAGAGGGCTATTTCGCCTCCTACCCCAAGGTGAAGGAGTATATGGAGCATGTGGTCGAGCGGGCGCGCGAGGTGGGTTACGTGACGACGATCTTCGGGCGGCGGCGTTACCTGAACGACATCGCGTCGCGCAATGCCGTGGCGCGCGGGCTGGCCGAACGCAATGCCGTCAACGCCCCTATTCAGGGCAGTGCGGCCGACATCATGAAGATCGCGATGGTGCATATCGCCGAAGCGTTCCGTCGCGAAGGAATCCGCTCGCAGATGATTTTGCAGGTGCACGACGAAGTGGTGATCGACACGCTGCGCAGCGAGTTGGACCGCGTGCGCGAAATCGTCACCGAGGCGATGGAGCGGGCGGCGCATCTCAAGGTGAAACTGATCGCCGAATGCGGTGTGGGCGAGAACTGGCTCGACGCACACTGATCCGGCGGCGTACGTCCGGCATCCCCTTCTCCGATAGAAAGCCCCCTGCCGCAATGCTGCGGCAGGGGGCTTTCTATCGGAGAAGGCGCTCCGTCAGCGGACGACGTGCGCCGTCCGTTTGAGCGGTGCGGCTGGTGTTACGGCACGCAGCATGACCGGTGTACTTTGCGTTCCGGCGTCGGCGGTCACGAATCCGAGGTCGCTGATCGGGGAAATGCCGCTGAGAGAGGGCGTGATGCTCTTGCGGAAGACGGGGCCGTAGTGGCCTTCGGCATCCTGCGCCACGGCGAGGATATAGGCCTTCGCGTTCCATGTGAGGCCGTAGCGGCGCTCTTCTCCGTCGGGGGTTCCCTGTGTGACGAGGTATTGGATCAGCAGGTCGTCGGTGTAGAGTTCCGTGTCGCCCACGTCGGTGCCCGTGTAGAGCGTGTACCATTTGACGGCGTCGGCCGAATGGAGGACCTTGGCGGGGAGGTAGGCTTTGTTGTTGTAATTCTTATAGGTCACGTCGTCGATTGCGTAAAGTTCGCTGCCGTTGTAGTATTTCTTGAATTCGACGGTGGCGGTAGCAGTCGATACGACGGCGGCTTCGGTGGTGAAAGCGGGGCTTACTGCCGGTGTGGCCGTGGCATTGCCTGCGGCGTCGACGCAGGCCGCCCACACGTAGTAGGTCGTGGCGGGTTTGAGCTGCTCATAGTCGAACCACTGGTCGCCGCGCACGCCGATGACCGAAACGACCTCCTCCGGCGTGGTGAAGAAGTCGTCGATCTGGCCTTTGATGTAGTCGGCCAGATAGCTCCGGATGCCCTCGGCGTTGCCGCCGTATTTCTTATATTCGGCGTCGGTGACGATGTCCCAGATGTAGCGGACGCTCTTGTCGGAGGGTTCGACCTGAATCGAAGCGCTGCGCGCCGTGACACCGGAGATGTCGAAGGCGAAGGTGTTGGCCGTGGGATCGCCCTCCGGATCGGTAGTGAACTTGTGTTTGGTCAGTTCGGTCGCAGCCGCTCCGTCGGCATAGCCGAATGCCAGCACATAGTAGTCGGTGCCGGGGACGAGCGTGCCGAAGTCGCCGCTCGACGTAATGGTCGTAGGGCCCGTGTAGGTGAACCATTCGGCCATGGAGCCGTAGAGATTGAGTATCTCGGAGATAATCGCGTCGTCGGTCATCGCATCGCAGACGGCAGCCTCCTTCACCTCGGCGAAGTAGGGGACTTCGGCCGCCAGCGGCGTGATGTCGATGACCGTGTTGTCGAAGCTCTTCTCCTTGACCTCGAAGGTGAAGGCCGCAGGCCCTGCGGGCGGTTCGACGGCGAAGGCCTCGCTCAGGGCGATGTCGCCCGTGAACTCCTTGCCGTCGTATCCCGCCACGACGATTTTGTAGGAGGTGACGGGCGTGAGCGTTTCGGCGATAGTGAACTCCTCGGTGCCGGTGTGGAGCCGTTCGTCGAGGTCGTCGAGCGACGCGATCTGCCTGAGCAGCGTGGCGGTGGGGATTCCCAGCAGCGACGCCTCGCTGTGGATGCCGCAGTAGTAGGTCGCCGTTTCGTCGGAGGGCGTGACCTTCACCGCAGCTCCTTGTTCGGAGGTTTCTCCGAGGGTAATAGTGTAAGTTACAGGCTCTTTTACGGGCGGATCACCCCCCCCCTCGGGGTCGGGGTCATTGGTTTCGGAACAGCCGCCCGAAGCGGATAACAGGATTGCGGCCGTGAGAAGCCGGAGCAGAGAAAGCGATTTTTTCATATTGAACATTGAATAAAGGGTGAGAAATGTTCCATAAAGGTAAGAAAAAATATCGGAACGAAAAGAGAGAAATCCCGGAATCGGGCGACTCGGGGATTTCTTGGTTAGGTTAGTTAGGTTAATGAGATGCGGAGATTTCCGCTTTGTGTAAGACAAAAATAAAGAGGATTTTTCAATAATCCAAATATTTCGTAATGAATTTATCGATAAATCCGTTCTTTTCCGATAAATCGTATCGAAATTTTTTAAATACGGATTAAATTATAATTTTTTAAAATCTGTTTCGGCAGCGTGCCGGCGACCTTCGCCGAGCGTGGGAAGACGGCACGCTCCGGATACGCGCAACGGCCGGGAATCATCGTTCCCGGCCGTTGCGCTCGATTTCGTGTGTTTCAGGCTTTCGCCGCTGCGATTTCGGGAGTAGGCTTCAATTCGGCATTGTGCCGGCTGCGATAGGTCGCCGGCGTCATCCCGTATTCCTTCTTGAAGAGCTTGATGAAATGCGACGTGTTGGGAAACGCGCACTCGCTGCCGATCTGCGAAATGGACTTCGAGGTCGAGATCAGCAACATGCGCGCGTGCATGAGCCGCTGGCGGATGAACCACTGGTGCGGCGGCATCAGGAACACCCGTTTGAACTCCTTCTTGAACGAAGTGAGCGACCGGTTGCAGAGCGCGGCCAGTTCGTCGATCGAAATATCGTCGAAAATGTGGTCGTACATCAGTTGTTCGAAATTCTCCTTCGCCGTGTCGATGTTGCCGAGGATCTTGCTGCGCAGACAGCATTCGTCGTGCGAGACGATCAGGTAGACCAGTTCGGTCATCTTGATGTTTTCCGCCGTTTCGTCGTGGAGGAACCCTTCGCCGCGGAGGTAGTTGGCCGTATTGCTGAAAAATCCTTTCAGCAGTTGCCATGCCGGCGTCGAAACGGCGTTGGCGCCCTGGCATTCGGGACATGCGTGGTTGTAGGAGATGTTCAACCCGTAGGTGAGGTTGAGGTACATCAGGATCTTGTGCAGATCCGCCGGTTGGTAGTAGAAGAGAATCTGTTCGAAGGTATTGCTTTCGTCGGGCACCTCTTCGGTGTAGTGCGTGCCGATTCCGAGGAAGAATACGTCCCCTTTCGAGATAGTCTGCCGTTTGTCTCCGTTATAAATGTGCTTCTCTCCGCGGACGATATATCCGATCGCATAACGCGACAGCGTGTGCGACTGGACTCCGTTGTGGAAATGCTCGACGAATTTCACGATCATCGGTAAACCGGAGCTGTGGCGTTCGTAATTTGCCATAAGATTTAATTTTAATTACAACTACTTAAAAGAGGCTCTCCATATGCTTGCAAGACAAATGTATAATAAAACATTGTATTATACAATGCGTAATTGTACAAATGTATCGCCAAACGATACAAAAATCCATATTTGCTACTATTGAGACTTTTCGTGTCTCTATATCAGGCCGAGAACGAGGCTCAGTAAAATAAGAACCGTATAGAACATCGATGCGGCCGCACTGTTGAATTTGGTCAGCACGACGGGGATGAGCGTAGCCGCGGCCGGTGCCGCAAGGGTCAGTGTAACCGGTGAAGAATACGGTACAAAATAGATGCCGGCCACGACGCACAAGACGTATAAATTGTAAAAAAGGATATTACGCGGTTTGGTTTTCAGCGTACGGATATCCAGCAGGACGCCGGCGGCAGAACAGATCAGCAAAAAGAAAATCACTCCCCATGCGATGAGCGAAAAGAGCGTATTCCCGTCGAAAAATCGGTATCCCGAATCGCTCGTTATCGCCGCTGCGACCTGCCGCACGGGGCCGTCGAATCTCCCGCCTGCCGCCCAATGGATGAAACCGGCGAAAAAGAGCGGCAGGATCGCGCCTGACAGCGCGACGACCGCTTCGCGCAGCGTGCGCCGGAAAAGCAGGACGACGAGCGGGATGAGCAGCAGCAGCCCCGCGCCCGGTGCATAGAGCAGCGGGATCAGCCCCACGTAGAGCGATCCCCGAAACATCCGGTCGAAACAGTAGTGGCGGTGAAAACTGTTGTAGTAGTTGCGCGATGCGAGTGCCAGCAGCAGCAGCGTGAGGCTCTGCGTCAGGTAGTCGCTGCTCAGCAGAACGCCGCAGCTCACGACGCCGAAGAGCGGCATGGCCAGGAAGCAGCGGGTCGCGTAGAGTTCGGCGCGGACGCTGCTGCGGCCGATGAGGAATCCGGCCACGAAGAGCATGACGATGCTCGCTGCCGCCGACAGCAGCGGCCATGACAGGCGGAACGCTGCGGTATAGTATCCCAGCGGGGCGCTGACGGCCGGAATTTCGCCGGCGAAACGTTGTGTGACCCATGCGCGCACGAATGCGACGATCACGACCACGAGGAACGTGAAGGTCGCTACGGGAAGCGGTTGCCGGATGATGTCGCCGAATTTCATACGCAGACAAAAGTAGCGAAAAATGACGAATGGTCGCAAATAATTCGTAACTTTGTTCCTCCTCGGATCCATCTGCGGGGCGATCGGAAGATGTTGGAAACCTGTTATCAGTACGAACGGATCGAAGCCGGCTGCGACGAAGCGGGCCGGGGGTGTCTGGCCGGTGCGGTCTTCGCGGCGGCCGTGATTCTGCCGCCCGATTTCCACGATCCGCTGCTCAACGATTCGAAGCAGATGAGCGAGCGCAACCGCGACCGGCTCCGGCCGATCATCGAACGCGAGGCGGTGGCGTGGGCCGTCGCTGCCGTCCCGCCCGAACGCATCGACGAAATCAACATCCTCAACGCCTCGTTCGAGGGGATGTGTCGGGCGGTCGGGGAGCTGCGCACACGCCCCGAATTTCTCGCCATCGACGGCAACCGCTTCCGTTCGTCGCTCGATATTCCCTATCGGTGCATCGTCAAGGGCGACGGCAAGTACGCCGACATCGCGGCGGCGGCGGTGCTGGCCAAGACGCACCGCGACGAGTATATGCGGCGGTTGGCCGAAGAGTTCCCCCAGTACGGCTGGGCGAAGAACAAGGGCTACCCTACGCGCGAACACCGTCTCGCCGTGAGGCGTTACGGGGTGACGCCCTATCACCGGCTGACGTTCAATCACGAATCGGGGCAGCTGGAACTTTTCTGATCGGGTCGGCCGGGGATGTGCGGCTACCCTATTTTATCGTATTTCGAGGAATCGGACAGACAGACGATCGGCGTGGGAATGCGGACGCTATCGTTTTCGCCCGCTTGTGCTGCGTGGCTGCTTCTGCAAGAGGGGCGGAGCGGGACGGCTGCGGTTGCGGAAAAGGAACGGGTTCCATCGTCGAAGGGCAGGTCTGTGCGCACGGTCCGAGTTCGGGTGCGGTCGGGCACGGCGTTCCGCCGGCATACGGCCGCTCCGTGTCGCGGAGCAATCTCGACGGGATTCGAGCCGCTCCGGTCGGGACAGCGCGAGTTCTTCCGAACGATGGTGCGGATGTGATCGCGGCATATAAAAAACGATCCGATGCAGCTGCATCGGATCGTTTTCGTATAGGATCGGGAATTTAATATCCCATCGACTTCGAAGCGGCGTAAGAGAGCTTCAAGGCGTTTGCCCGGCGAAGTTCCTGCTTCACGTCGGTGATGATACCCATTTTCGTCTGGTCGTCGGCTTTCAGACACACGGTCATCAGCGCTCGGTCCGACTCGTTGAGTTTGTCGCGTTCGGCGGCGATGAAGTCCAGAATATCCTTCTCCGTACGATACGAGTCGTTGAGCTGGATACGGGGCGCCGTACCGAATTTAGCCTGCATGATCGGCGTAGGCTGGCCGATGTGGATGAAGCTGACGAGCGATTTCTTCTCCAATTTCTGCACCTCGGTCGCGGTCGGAAGCTTGTAGCGAACCAACAGCTCCTGATCGCGCATCGTGGTCGAAATCATGAAGAAGAACAGGATCATGAAGATCACGTCCGGAAGCGATGCCGTCGAGATCGGGGGCAGACTTTTGCCGCCCTTCTTTTTCATTACTGCCATTACTTCTTTCCTCCCACGTTACGCGGCTCGGCCTCCGAGATCTTCAGCGGAACCGCCTTGGTTAATATATTTCGCTGATCTTCGTTCAGATCTTCGAATTTCACTCCGAACTTGCGCATGGCCACCTCGTTGCGCACCTCGTTGAAGGCGCGTGTCAACTCGTTCTGCACCATGATGTAGGTTTCGTAACTGGTGCCGCGGTCCGTCTGGAGGGAGATCACGCCCAGGCTGACGGGATAGTTCCACTTGCTGCCGTCGGGAAGTTCGAACTCCTTCACCTCTTTTTCGGGGAGGTTTTCGTCTTCCATCGGGTTGAGGATAAACTCCTTGGCCTTGTCTTTCAGCTGGTGGATGTCCATTTGCTGGCCGCCCGCCATGATGTTGTTACCTTTCGAAACGAATACCAAGAGAAGGTTGCGTTCCTTCACCTTGACATCCTCCTGTTTCTGGTTGGGATCGGGCATCGGCGGCAAGACGCGCGTCAGACCCGTATCCGTGTTCATGGTAGTGGCGACAAGGAAGAAAATCAGCAGCAAGAAGGCGATGTCGGCCATCGAACCGGCATTGATCTCCTGTACTTTTCTTTTATCTCCTGCCATTGTTTACTCCTCTCTTATTTGAATAATTTCGCAACCTCCGAATAGAGAGCGACAACGACTGCCGCGATCATTGCGACATAGGTTACGATGATACCGCAGTCGGCGATCACCGTCGGAGTGCGAGGGAAGACGCCGCCGCTGGCGAAATCCGGGATCACGGTGTCGTGGCTGGCAGCGATGAAATAGGATACCAGTACCACTACGACGATCAAGGCGAACGAAAGGAGCGTCCCCTTGACTCCCGCGGGGTTCTGAATCATACCGAAGATGGCGCAGAAGATAGCGGAAGCAATCGCCAGAGCCAGCAGGACGTAACACCAGATCAGGTTCAGGCTGATCGAAGCCTCCGAACCCCCTGTGGCTATTGCGTAGATTCCGAGAACCGCCATCACGGCCAGCAGAACACCCAATATGATATTTAAAATCTTCTTCATAATTGATATAATGTTCTTTTTACGCTGGATTATTTCTTGTTGTAAGCCGTCAGGATGTCGGTCAGCGTGATCGACGTATCTTCCATTTCGTTTACGAGCGAATCGATCTTCGAAACGATATAGTTGTAGAACAGCTGAAGAATAACCGCAGCGATCAGACCCATGAGGGTCGTCAACAGGGCGACCTTGATACCGCCGGCAACCAGCGTCGGGGAGATGTCGCCCGCAGCCTGGATGGCGTCGAATGCGTCGATCATGCCGACGACGGTACCCATGAATCCCAACATCGGCGACAGTGCGATGAACAGACCGATCCACGTCAGGCCCGACTCCATCTGGCCCGTCTGAACCGAACCGTAGGATACGATCGACTTCTCGACGGCGTCGAGGCCCTGGTTGTAACGCAGAAGACCCTGATAGTAGATCGAAGCGATCGGGCCGCGGGTGTTGCGCGCAACCTCCATGGCAGCGTCGATGCCGCCGTTTTTGAGCGCCTCTTCGATCTGTGCGATGAATTTCTTCGAGTTGATCGTCGAGAGCGACAGGTAGAGAATACGCTCGATGGCGACAGCCAGACCGATGATCAGGAAGATCAGGATCGGGAGCATCCAGGCCCAACCGCCTTCGAGGAACTTCTGCATCATCACGTGGTGCATCGACTCGCCTGCGATCGTGGCTTCGGCGTCGACATCGGCGACGGTCGTCGTTTCGGCAACGGCTGCCTGCTCGGTTGCAGCTGCCTGCTCGGTTGCGGCTCCTTCGTTTGCGTTGTCCTGAGCGAAGGCATCAACAGTGCCAAGCGAGAACATGGCCACTGACAGAATCAAAAAAAGTTTTTTCATACGATTAATTAATTAATAAAATTTGTTTAGTGTTTTTTGCTATTGCTTGCTGTTGTTTTAAGTTCGGTTTTGGGTCTTATTCCGTCAATTTTTTTCGGTTATTTTTCATTTTCCGTCCGTTTTCGCCCGAAATGCTTCGTTCCACCGGTTTCAGGCAAGTTTCCCGTTACATGACGACTCTGCCTGACAAAAATCTGAGAATCAATATTTTGTCTTGCGTTTCGTCTGGTCTGCAACCGGTGAGTCTTTCATTTTGGCAGCTAAACTGTGCGAAATATAGAAAAAAAATTCGGTTTATGCAATGCCGGCATCGGTAAATTCTCCGCGCAAAGCGTGTCGCAGAAGTCGCTGCGTCCGTTCTGCGGGGAGATTTTGCCCCAGCACGTACATCAGTTTGGCGACGGCCGCTTCGGTGGTGATGTCGTGGCCGCAGATGACGCCGGCCTCCTGCAACTGCCGGCCGGTTTCGTAGAGCTCCATGGCGACCCTGCCGCCGCTGCACTGCGTCACGTTCATGACGAGCAGGCCCCGTGCGACGGCTTCGCGCACGGCGCGGATGAATTCCGGTGCCGTGGGGGCGTTGCCGGCGCCGTAGGTTTCCAGCACTACGGCCCGCAGCCCTTCGATCGAGAGCATGGCGCGGAGCACCTGTTCGCGCAGACCGGGAAAAAGGCGGATGACCAGCACGCGGTCGTCCAATGCTGCGGCGACCCGGAGTTCGGCGTCGGCGTGTGCCGGGCGGTGGATGTAGTCGCGGTGGAAGGTGATATTGACGCCCACTTCGGCCAGCGCCGGATAGTTGTAGGAGCGGAATGCGGCGAACTCCTCGGCGCTCTGCTTGACGGTGCGGTTGGCGCGGAACAGCCGGTTCTGGAAGTAGAGCGACACCTCGGGCACGAGCGGCCCCTCCGCGTCGTGCGCAGCGGCGATTTCGATCGCCGTGATAAGGTTCTCGCGTCCGTCGGTGCGCAGTACGCCGATCGGGATCTGGCTGCCGGTGAAGACGACCGGCTTGGCGAGGTTCTCCAACAGGAAACTCAGCGCCGAAGCGGTGTAGGACATCGTATCGGTGCCGTGCAGGACGACGAATCCGTCGTAGCGCGCGTAGTTGTCGCGGATGAGCTCCGCCAGATGGAGCCACAGCGCCGGAGTGACGTTCGACGAGTCGATGACCGGCGTGAGCGACTGCACGTCGATGCGTACCTGCAACGAACGGATCGCAGGAAATTCGTCGTAGATGCCGCGGAAGTCGAACGGCACGAGCACACCCGTGGCGGGATCGGTCTTCATGCCGATCGTTCCGCCGGTATAGATGATGAGGATGGAGGAGAGCATATCGTTTTCCTTTGCTAATCTAAGGTTTCTATCAGGAAGCTCACGGGCCGGAAGCCGTCGTTGCACGAGATCATCGCCGAGGCGGGATTCTTCATCCAGCCGTCGTAGAGGTCCGTCCCTCCGTGCGCCAGAGTCATGACGAAGGGCGAGAGCGTCTGCCACGCGCTTTCGCAGAGCCCGTCGGGGCGCTGCCAGCCGTCGGCGACGAAGACCTGTCCCTCGCGCATGTCGCATGCATGGTCGATCGGATTTTCGTAGCGTTCGATCAGGTCGCGGTGGCAAACCTTGCGGACGACCGTGATTTTTATCTTTTTCATCGTCGTTCTGTATTCTTTTCCGTGTAACGGATGCCGAACAGCGCTTCGGCGTTGGCCGTCGTCGCGGCGGCGACCGTTTCGGCGGCGAGGCCTTTGAGCTCGGCGATCTTGTCGCAGACCAGCCGCACGTAGGCCGATTCGTTGCGTTGCCCGCGGTAGGGTGCGGGCGTCAGGTAGGGGCAGTCGGTTTCGAGTACGATCCTATCGAGCGGCATCGTGCGGACGATCTCGGCCACGCCGCTCTTTTTGAATGTCACCGTACCGCCGATGCCGAAGCGGAAATCGCCGCAGCCGCACAGCCGTTCGAAGGCGGCGGCACCCTCCGAGAAGGCGTGGAAGACGCCCCGCAGCCGACGGCCGTCGGCGCGGGCGCGCTCCGTCTCGGCTTCGATGATCCGGCACATGTCGTCCCACGCCGCGCGGGTGTGGATCGCTACGGGCAGGTCGAATCGTGCGGCCAGCCGCAGCTGGGCGACGAAGGCCTCGGTCTGCTGGGCGACGAAGGCGTCGCTCCAATAGTAGTCCAGCCCGATTTCGCCGATCGCGCAGAAGCGGATGCCTGCGGGCGGGTCGAGCAGGTAACGATCCACGCGGGCCAGCTCCTCGCGCCAGGCGGGGTTGTCGTTGACCGACGTGGGGTGCAGCCCGATCATCGGGAAGCAGTATTCGGGGTGGCTATGGCAGAGGTCGAAGAGCCGGCGGTCGCTCGCGGTGTCGATGGCGGGCAGCAGCAGCGCCGCGACGCCGGCCTCGCGGGCCCGTGCGACAGCCGCTTCACGGTCGTCGTCGAACTCCGGTTCGTAGAGGTGCGAGTGGGTATCGATCAGTTTCATCGTGCGCGGTTTATCGGATTCGTTGAATTTCTTTCTTCGTTTTCTCGCCTCGGCATAGCCCGAACAAGTTCGGTTCTGCACTCGGCTTATCGAAAACGTTCGTAACGGTTGCCGGGCAGCTGCCGGACCGCCTGCGAGAGTTCGAGCCCCATGAGCAGGACGCTCAGCGCGGCGTAGTCGCGGCCGCTCGCGGCGATCAGTTCGGCCAGCGTGCGGGGTTCGTCGCCCAGCAGCGACAGCACCTCCCGCTCCTCGGCCGTCAGTTCGGGCGTGGGTGCGGGAGCGGTCTTTTCGTCTCGGGAGAGCGCGAACTCCCATTGCAACTCTTCGGCGATGTCGTCCGCCGAGCGGATCAGAAGCGCCTTGCGGTTGCGGATCAGTGAGTTGGTGCCGAACGAGTTGGCATCGGTCGTTCGTCCCGGAGGCGCCATGACCGTGCGGTCGTATCCGTCGGCGTAGTGCGCCGTGGCGAGCGATCCGCCCGAGGCGGGCGATTCGATGACTACCGTGCCGGCACTCAATCCGGCGATAATACGGTTGCGTGCGAGGTAGAACGTTCCCCGCTGTTTGCTCTGCGAGTGGAGTTCCGAAATCAGCGCCCCGCCCCGTTCGATCATGTCGAGCGCTACGGAGGTGTGCTGCGCCGGTGTCACATCGGGCAGCGGGTTTGCCAGTACGCCCACGGTCGGGATTCCTGCCGCCAACGCCGCACGATGGCAGGCCACGTCCACCCCGAAGGCCAGGCCGCTGACCACTACGACCTGCGGGATGCGTGTCAGCCCCCGCACCAGCTCGTCGCAAAGCCGCTGGCCGTAGGTCGAGATGCGGCGCGTACCGACCATGGAGAGACAGCGCTGCGACAGGACTTCGGCATTACCCTTTATATATAAGACATGGGGGTAGTCCGGAATTTCGCGCAGCAGCGCGGGATAGGCGTCGTCGGTCGACGCGAGGGGCGTAATTCCGTGCCGGCGGCAATGGCGCAGTTCGCGTTCGGCCTCCGGATGGCTTTTACGGGCTGCGATGCTGCGCGCGACGTCGGGACGCAACTCCGCCCGTCCGGCCAGTTCATCGGCCGATGCGGCGAAGATCGCCTGCGCCGTACCGAAAACCTCCAACAGGTGAACGACCCCCTTGACTCCCAATCCCGGAACCAGCGTGAGCGCAATATCATCGATGGCCATCGTGCAATTTTTGTAACGTTTTCGTTAAGCCGGGCGCAGAGCCGAACGTATTCGGGCTTTGTCGAGGCATGAAAACGAAGGATGAAATTCAACGTAAAGGTAGGGATTTTTCAGTGAAAACCGAAAGTTCCCCGATAAGTTTTGTAAAAATGAGAAATGTTTGTATATTTGCAATCTCAAAACCGATCTTATCGTTCGGAGTTGCCTGCAAGGAGGGTTGGCAGGAGTGTCCGGAGTTTCGAGATATTCGCGATCCGGGATGTTCCGAAGGATGAGAGATCGGCGATTTGGTCTGATGGCCGAGTGGCTAGGCAAAGGTCTGCAAAACCTTGTACAGCGGTTCGAATCCGCTTCAGACCTCACTAAAACCGCGTTGCAGTTATCTGCAACGCGGTTTTCTTTTTGATTTGTCATACATTTGTCATACGGGGAGGACGGATGATGCTTTTGAAGCAGTTTGCACCTACATCATGAATCGCTCCAACTTGTCTTTCCAACGCCGCCAGTCGGGCATCTCGGTTTCGAGCAGGGTAAAGAAGGCCGCGGTATGGTCGGGATGCAGCAGATGACACATCTCATGCGTAATAACATATTCAATGCAGGGACGCGGCGCCTTGATGAGTTCCGTATTCAGAATGATTTTCCCCTTGGGGGTGCAGCTGCCCCAACGGTTTTCCATCTCCTGGACATAGAGTGAGGTTGGCGCAACTCCGTACCGTGCAAATCGGGAAATGATTGGCTCCGCATACTCGGCAAACTTGAGTTTGGCGTGTTCGCGGTACCAGGATCTCATCAACTCCCGGGCCCTGTCCGGAGAGGTGCATACCACTTCGAAGCAGCGCCCCTTGTAGCGGACGCTGTTGGTTTTGCCTTCCGAGACCCGGAGCAGGAACTGCTTTCCCAGATAGTAGTGCGACTCTCCGCTGACATACCGTTTTTCCGGACTCCGAATCCCGAAATCCTTGAAATAGGCCTGCTGCCGAAGAATCCACGGCGCCCGTTTGTGGAGTTTCTGCTCGATAACCTCTTCCGGCGTCCCTTCCGGAGCCAGCAGAACGACCTCGCCGGATGGATATACCTTGATTCCGAGTGTCCGGCGGGCGGAAAAGAGCACGCTGTAGGGAATCGTCTCTTTTCCGTAGACGAATATCTGCTGCATCACCGGAACCATTTTTGAGCCACGTCGACCGCCCGGTCGATGATGGCATCCATGTCGTCGAAGGTCATCGACAGATCATACTTGCGTTTGACCTCGTCAATCAGATAGTCCTCGATGTCGAGCTTCATCATGCCGACCAACCTGTCCTTGAGCGGCCAGTCGACAATGAGTGTCCCCTTCTCGAAGATGTGCTGACGAATGATGGCGTCGATCCGGCTGGCCGTGTCGAGTGCGATTTGCGTCAGGTCGAGCCCCTGTTCGGGCTTTATGACCGACTTGTAGACCTCCAGACTCAATCCGAAGTAGGCCCGCGCGGCATTGTTATCCTTCAGCACGTCGGGAATCTCGCTGTCGGTATGATTCAGCACCTTGTTCATCAGGTCCGTCGCCTGGGTCAGATACTCTGCCTCGTCGATTCGCCCTTGTTCGTATTGCGAAATGGTCTCCTTGAGCATCTGCGAGAACTTCTTGTAGAAGGCCGGATCGGTATCCATGTTCTCGGTGATGTACTTGGCCGTTCGCGAGGCAATCGTGTCTGCTTTGGCTGCTTTTCCGGAGATTTTCTCCACCTCTTCGGCGAACCGCTCCTTGTCGAAGATGTTCACCAGGTCGGTGATGACCTGCACCTCGCCGCTCTCGATGTGCGTGTCGATCAGCTTCTGAATCTGCCCTTCGTATTGCTTGTAGTCCACCGTGTCGGAGTAGCGCTCCTGCACGGCATTACGGAGCTTCATGAAGAAGGCCAGATCGTGCTTGTACCGTTCGACCTCTTCTTGAGGCGTGTTTTGATGGAATACGATGGACGAAAGCGCTACCTTCAGCGTCCGGGCAAAGGCCCGCAGCTTTTCGTAGAAGAGCGTGCGCCGGTCCTCCTCGCGCAGGACATTGCCGAAGGCCTCGAAGTCGGTTGTGTTGCGCACCTCCTTGAAGAGGTCCCACAACTCGGCATGCTTCTGGGGCAGCTTGGCCACCTCCTCCGAAATGTCCGTATAGGTTCCCTCCAGATCCTCCTTGTCGAAATCGGTGTAGAGCTCCAGCGCCGAATTGAGCGACCCCAATACGCCGTAATAGTCGATGATATACCCGAACTCCTTGTCTTCGCAGACGCGGTTGACGCGGGCAATGGCCTGCAGCAGCGTGTGGTCCTTCAACTTGCGGTCGAGATAGAGCACCGTGTTGCGGGGTTCGTCGAATCCCGTCAGGAGTTTGTCCACGACGATGATAATCTCCGGCTTGTCGCTGTTCTTGAAGCGGTTGATGATGCTTGCCTCGTACTTTTTGGCCGTGCCGTATTCATCCATCATGCGCTTCCAGAAGGCCACCTCCACGTTCGAGGTATCGCCGAATGCTTCGTCTTCCCCCTCCCGGGTGTCGGGCGAGGTGATGAGCACCTCCGACGAGACGATGCCGATTTCGTCGAGATACTGCTTGTAGAGAATTGCGATGCGCTTGCGCGGAGCCACCAGCTGCGCCTTGAACTTCGACCCCTGCCAGTTCTCCCGGAAGTGCTGCGAAATGTCCCACGCAATGGCGTAGATGCGCTGCTGCGTCTGGTTGAGCTGGTCCGCATGGCTGAATTTCTTCTTCATGTCGGCCCGCTGGGCGTCGCTCATCCATCCGCAAATCTTGTCGAAATAGCGGTCTATCGTCTCCTCGTGTACCACCTGCGGCACCATGCGCCCCTCGTACAACAGCGGTACGACGGCCTTGTCCGCCACGGCCTGATCCACCGTGTAGACCGGCTGGATGATGCCGCCGAACTTCCGGGCCGTGTTCTTCTCCTTCTTCATCAGCGGCGTGCCGGTCATGGCGATGAAGCAGGCATTCGGGAGCGTCTTCTCCATCTTGATGCCCATCTCGCCGTACTGGCTGCGGTGTCCCTCGTCGATCAGCACGAAGATGTTGGGGTCGGTCAACGGGGTGCGGATGCCGCGCACGGCCGTCTCGAACTTGTTGATAATCGTCGTGATGACGGCATCGCTCTTGCTGTTGAGCAGTTCGACGAGCTTGCTTCCCGTCGTGGCGTTCTCGACGCGAATCTGGCACTTGCGGAACGTCCCCGTAATCTGCCGGTCGAGGTCCGTGCGGTCGGTTACGAGGATGATTTTCGGGTTGCGAATCTCCTTGTCGAGGATGATGGCCTGCGCCAGCATCACCATCGTCAGCGACTTGCCGCTCCCCTGCGTGTGCCAGATGACGCCGCCGCGCCGCCGTCCGCCCTCGATGTGGCGGATGCGTTGCATCGTCTGCCGCACGGCAAAATACTGCTGGTAACGCGCCACCTTCTTGATGCCGTCGTCGTAGAGCGTGAAGCCGTACATCAACTGCAACAGCCGCTCGGGCCGGCAGAGGTTGTAGAGGTATTCGTCCTGCACCGACGGGATGACCGGCTGCCTGTAAAGCTCCTCAAAGTTGCGGCGCACATAGCCGAACCGCTCCCCGAAGAGCTTGTCGTCCAGCAGCGGCTCGTTGACCACCCGCTCCAGCTCCTGCCGGTAACGGACCTCCTCTTCGCGGTTGGTGAACTGCTCGCGCCACCGCGCCCAGAACTTCTCGGGCGTGGCCGTCGTGGCGTAACTCCCCTCCTGGCGGTTGATGGCCAGCAGCAGCGTCGAGTAGAGGTACAACGAACGGATGCCGTCGGCCTTCTGGTTGCGGAGGTGCTGCGAAATGGCCTGTTCGATGGAGTCCTTCACGTCGGGACGCTTGCACTCGATGACGCAGAGCGGAATGCCGTTCACGAAGAGGACGATGTCGGGCCGGTAGGTCTCGGTCATCCCCGTGCGGCTGACGGCAAACTCCTCGGTGACGTGGAAGACATTGTTGCGCGGGTTCTTCCAGTCGATGTACTGCATCACGAAGCTCTTGCGGTCGCCGTCGACAATCTGTTCGAGGGTCTTGCCCGAGGTGAGCAGGTCGTAGACCGTCTGCGAAGCCTCCATGAACCCCTCGTCCATCGGGATGTTGCGCAGGGCGTCGATTCCGGCGGTGATGTTCTGCTCGGAGAATACGGTGGTGCGCACCGAGCTGACCTGCACGACGTTGATGGCGGCGAGCTGTTTGCGCAGCACGGGTTCGAGCAGTACGTTGGCGAGATTCCCGCCGCGCAGGGCCAGCGCCTCGTCGGGAGTGAGGTATGTGTAACCGAGCTTTTCGAGCATCAGCAGCGCGGGGATCTGGCTGATATGGTCTTCTTTAAACGAAATAGGCATAGCTAATACTTAAAATATCCACAACAACGGTATCAATAAAGATAACAACACAAATATGACTGATAATTTACTGATCCATGTTCCTTTTTGGCATATTGCGATAATAGAGCCAAGAGCTATAATTCCCCCAAATATAAAATATAAGATCTTAATAGTTTGAACCAACCACCTTGGTAAATAGTCTACAATTTTTGCATTTTCATTTATCGTCTCTGGGGTATATTTCTGATAAATGATTTCTGAATCTTTTATATCCCTATCACTAATAATCAGTTGCGGTTGTTCTTTACTCTCAACAAATGCGATAAGTTCTACAAATTCTCCGGAACGCCATTGTTTGAAGCAAATCCGGTTGTTCAGTAGAGATGCTTCATTATTCGATTGAGTAATAGCTATGGAATATATATGTTCTTGATTTTTGATAGTCAATGGAAGATTTTCACTCAATAGCTGTTTATTTTCTCCAGTGCCTATAAGAGTTGCATCTCCAATGTTACGAATCACATATTGAATTTGCCAAAGATTTTGTACCGGAATAGTGTCTTTGTAGAAATATTGAACTCTCAAATCATCCGTAGAAGTCGATTCTGTCAATAGTTGAACTGACATTGCTTTGACTTCAAGGATAACGCACTCTTTATGAAAGTAAAAATATATAGTCACGATTCCTACCGTAATCGCAACCAACGTGCTGATAGTCTTAATGTATTTTGTAAAAATTTCCATAAGCATGAATTTATATTCGTTTTTTGCCGGTTAGGAGTTGTTGCATAAGGCCGCGTTTCTGACGGCGGAGGCGTTCGAGCTTCTCTTTGGCCAGATCAATCTCGCGGTCAGCCGCGGTCAACACCTCCGCAATGGCGGTTTGCTCTTTAAGAGGAGGAATACGTAGTTCGAATTTTAAGAGAGGCTGCCGAACGATTTGGGGCTGTCCCGATCCTGATATTAAATTGACAAATGAAGAGTTGGAAATAAGATAATAAAAGAAAGATTTATTTACATCTCTATTGTTGTCAACATTAAGAACCATCGCATTCCCTGTTATCCAACATTTTCCTGGAGTAAAATTGACGGTGCCACACGATGAACCTCTGCAAGTTATGACGACTTGCGGATACTCATGATTATAATTATTATAATAACCTATAAGACCATTTGCGCCATAAACCGGATATCCGGTTTGTGATAAATCTTCACTTTGAATAGTTTGAGGTTGATAAAGTTCTGCTACGTCTCCCAATTTTACTTTTTTCCAGGGTTCGGAGAAACCGGGGAGACGGAGTTTAGCGGAGAGGAGTCGCTGCATCAAGGCGCGTTTGCGCAGGGCGAGTTTTTCAATCAGCCGCGCCTGCTTTTCAATCGCCTTATCCCACACGCCCAACACCTCCGCAATCTTCCGCTGCTCCGCCAGCGGCGGAACAGGGATTCTTATATTTTTTAGCTGTTTGGAAGTGATAAGGGGTTGACCAGACCCAAAAACAAGTTTATTGAGTTTATAGTGTGTTAGTTGGTTGTATGCGAAATTATAATCGTATACATTTTGTTTGATGGTTATAATTAGCGTGTTGTCTGATACATCATATTGTCCTGATGCGAAATTGAGGGTTCCTGCATTCGCCCCTACCCTTGCAACTAAGATAACTGGACCTTCATATTCGTAGGTGGATGAATAGCCAATTATTCCAGTAGAACCAAAAACGGGATATTGACCGTGCGCATCTCTGTGTTTATTTCTCCCGGATGATATGCTATTAGACAAATTGCCTAACAGCATAACCTCCCACTCCTGCGGAATAATCCCCAGCGCCGTCGCCTTATAGCCGTGCGGTATAACGCAATTGTCCATAGCTCTTAATTTTCGGGATTATAATCCTTTATTGCCTTTTCAAATATATCTATCAAGTTCTTCTTTTGCCCCTCTAATGCGTGGGCTATATCGGTATCATCGGGATATGTCCCATAAGCGTATTTTTTAGATTGGAACATATAGTCGCGAGCATTGAACTGAATATTTGCAAACAGTCCTGTAGATATATTCTGCATGGCATAATCGGATTTCAATTTACTGAACGAAATGGAGAAGCTGATTGATTTTACTTGAGTCCACATTTCCCTCTCTTCGTTTCCCATAGATTCAAAATCCAACGGTTGATTTTGATGGCTGTAATCCCTGCTTGAGTTCTTAAGCCCAAGTGTATATCTGCATTCCATATTCTCAAAGAAATCGAAAGCTGGCAGGATTCCCTCTTTCATCTTCTGCGAATAGGGAAGCAGTAATTTGTTATACAGATCAACCTTATTTTCAACAGTGTCTGACCGGCTTCGTGTATCCTCCCTTTTTTCAGCCTTTCGCTGCAGCAGCTTGATTTGTTTCTGAAAATCATCATCCTCTTCGATACTCTCTCCCTTTGCAGCCTTGATACACACGGTCAACGCCGTTTCCAGGCATTTGGTCATATATTCTACAAAAGGAACCAGCTGCTCGGGCTTTGCATGAGCTCCTGCGGAGGGGACGGGCCCCACGTTTACATCACAACGGTTCAAGGCTGTCAGATAGCGGTCCTTGTCTTTACTTTTCACCACAATCATCGGATAATGGTAGCGCGTCAAAATGTAATTCACCAACAGACGGGCAATACGTCCATTACCATCCTCAAAGGGGTGGATGCGAATATAGCGATAGTGGAAGACGGCAGCCAGTTCGATGGGAGACATCTCGGCTTTTTGTTCTTCGTCGTTGTACCACTTGACCAGATCGGACATCAAAGCCGGCGTCTCCTCAGGCGAAGCGTACTCGAAACGTTCTCCGGTAACTGTGATTACGGAATTGGGGCGCGTCTTATACACTCCCGCATGGATAACATAGGAGGTAGTCGCACCATCAGGCGACTGGCGGTACATGGTATAATCTTCACGGAGCAAGGTGTGATGCAGCTGCCGAATGAAAGTCTCTGTAAGCGGATGCTCCTTGTCGGCAGCTTCCGTCTGTATCATTTTTAGACAGACGTTATGAGCCTTCATCTCTTCCAGGTCCTTCATGTTGGCTTCATCTACAACCTTTCCGAAGAGCAGCAGAATTTCAGTCTGCCCGTAGGTCAAGGTATTCCCTTCGATGTGGTTGGAGTTATAGTTAAACTCCAGCATGAATTTGCGGTCCAATCGATTTTTATCTTCCGGCTTTAATGGCTGCAAAGCCTGCCACTCGCTATATAGTTCGTTAACTCGATTCATATTATCCAATTGTTTTTAATATCCCAACTCCTTCAGATAACCATCCATCCGGACATGCACCTCGGCAAGCTCCTTTTCCAGTGCATCAATCTCCTGCTGCACGGCCGCAATGTCGATTTCGGGCTCCTCCTCGAAGGTGTCTACATAGCGCGGGATGTTGAGGTTGTAGTCGTTCTCGGCAAGCTCCTCGCGCCGCGCCACGTAGGCGTAGCGCTCCTCGACGATGCCCGGCTTGAGTTCGCCCTGCGCAAAGCGGCGGTAGGTCGTGACGATGTGGTCGATATCCTCGTCGCGCAGCCGGTTCTGGTTCTTGCCGTTCTCAAATTCGCGGCTGGCGTCGATGAAGAGCACGTCGGTCGTCGTCTTGGCCTTGTTGAAGATGGCGATGGCGGCCGGAATGCCCGTTCCGTAGAAGAGGTTGGCCGGGAGTCCGATGATGGCTTCGACGAGGTTCTCCTCGACGGTCTGCTGGCGGATTTTTCCCTCGCTGGCGCCGCGGAACAGCACCCCGTGGGGAACGACGACGCCCACCTTGCCGTGCTCGTTGGCCACCTCGAGCATGTGGCAGATGAAGGCCCAGTCGCCCTTGCTCTTGGGCGGAATGCCGCGCCAGAAGCGGTTGTAGGGGTCGTCGGCCGCCTCGTCGGCGCCCCACTTTTCGAGCGAGAAGGGGGGATTGGCAACGACGGTGTCGAACTTCATCAGCGCGTCGCCCTCCTTGAGCTTCGGGTTGCGCAGCGTGTCGCCCCAGCGGATGGTGGCGCTGTCGAAACCGTGGAGCAGCATGTTCATCATGGCCAGCGCCCAAGTGCTGCCGTTGAGCTCCTGACCGTAGAGCGAGAAGTTGTCGGAGCCCACCTCGCGGCCTGCCTTGATGAGCAGGGAACCCGAGCCGCACGTCGGGTCGCAGATGCGCGAGCCGGGGGCGCTTTTGGTCAGCCGAGCCAGCAGGGTCGAAACCTCCTTCGGCGTGAAGAACTCTCCAGCCTTCTTCCCGGCGTCGCTGGCGAACTTCTCGATAAGGAACATATAGGCATCGCCGATGACGTCGTTGTTCGCGAGGTGTGACTCGTCGAACTGCAGCCGCTCGTCCGAGAAGTCGATAAGCAGCTGTTTCAGCCGGGCGTTGCGCTCCTTCGTTTCGCCGAGGTTGCTGCTGTTGAAGCTGATGTTGCGGAAGATGCCGCTACCGTCTTCGCTGCTCAGCTTTTCGCGGTTTTCGTATTCAAGGTCCGCCAGGCCAACATCAATGAGCTCGCCGATATTGGGTTCGTTGCGGTGCTCGAAGAGGTAGTCGAACGAACTCTTCTCGGGAACCTGGAATCGTTCGCGGCGCATGGCCCGTTGGGCACGCTCCGTGTCGCCGTCGTAACGCTGGAGGTACTCCTTGTATTTCGCTTTGCTGACGTCGCTGACGTACTTCAAGAACAGCATCGTGAGAATGTAGTCCTTGTACTGGCTGGGGTCAATCACGCCCCGGAAGGTGTCGCAGGCTTGCCATACGACTTTGTTAATCTCTTCCTGTGTAACTTTACCGTTCATCTTTATATATTTTTGTTAATTTATAATCGGTGATTTGCCGGCGGCGCTCCGCGATGGCCTTGTAGAGGGCCTGTTCGCGGCGATGCAGGCGGGTGAGGGCGATGCAGGACCGCTGTCGCTCCAGCGGGGGGAGCGGTATCTCGAACTCCTCGAGGTCAGCCTTGCTGAGCGAGGTGATGGCCGACCCTTGGGCCTGCGCCGTCAGCAGCTGCCGGGTGGATGGCAGGTTGAGGAATCCGCAGAGGTATTCGGATAGGATGCGGGTCGGGTCGTCGATTCGGATAATCAGAAACGAGGGTGAGGCCACGCACGGCCCGAGTTGCGTCGGGGCGATGGCGCAGAAATTCTTGCCACCCTTGGCGGCGAGCAGTAGGTCGCTTTCTGTCAGCAGGTGGCGGGCAGCCTTGGAGCTGACGGTGGTTGTCGGTCGGACGGTCGGACGGATGTTCCCCTCCTCGTCGAAATCGTTCACCTGAAGGTAGCAGGTGTCGGGCGAAGGGGTACTTTTCAGGTAAACTCCCGTCTGGATGGTGGCAATATCTTTCAGTTTTACCATTTTTTTCTTTGTAGGTTCATTACAAAAGTATGTGCTTTACCCGAGAAAAGCAAATTATTTTCGAAAAAATCGCAATACAAACTCTACAAATGTTCCGATTAAGCGAGTTTCTTCACTTTGTGAAGAAAAATATCCGGCTGTCCGACCGGATATTCTCTTTGTCTTTCAGGGCAGGTGTTATCGTTTAATGGTATGTCGTCGGATGACGGGACGTTCGGGGCGGACGGGGTAGCCCAGGCGGGTCATGAGCTCCACATACCGTTGGCGGAACCAGGTGTGTGCGGGTTGGCGGTCGATGAGCAGCTGGAAGCCTCCGGGACCGTTCGGGTCGCGTTGCAGGCGGATCTCCGTATTCGAGACGTCGAAGCGGCGCGAATACTCCGGAGCGCGGAGCTCGCCCGAGACGTAGAGGGGCTTCATGGCGATGATCTCGCGGGCGCCCGACTCCGGGATTCCCATGTCGCGGCAGTATTCGCCCCAGCGGATGAGCGTCTGCGTGTCGGGCAGCCAGTGTTCGATGCGGTCGAGCTTCGCCTGCAGTTGCTGTTCAGCCTGCTCATGCCGGACCTTCTCCTCGCGGTTGGCACGGTTCAGCGTTCCGATCTGTTCGTGCAGGGCGGCGTTCTCCGCGTTGAGGCGGTCGATCTCCTGCTGCTGCCGCTTGACGCGGGAGGTGCCGATCATCGCCCCGATTCCTTCGACTATGTTCGACCCGACCTCCGCCGCGGCGTTTTTTAACCTGGCACCCTTCAGCTCGCCCTTCACACTCTTCAGCTCGGCCTCGGTGCGGTTCAGTTCGGCGCTCTTCTGCGCCTGGAGCGTGGCGGTCTGTTCGTATTCGGTGCGCACCTGCCGCTCCTGTTGTTTGAGCTGCTCGACAGCCTTCCGCTTCTGCTCTTCGAGACGGAGCAGCGCGTCGATGTTCTCCTGCAGATCCTGCTGCTGGGCGATGGTCTGCCGGTAGAACTCTTGCGTGGTGATGTGGCGCGCCTCCGAACCGTCGATGCCGCGCTCCAGCCCGTATTTGGACATCGCTGCGGCATAGGTGTCCTGATACTGCTTGAGCCGGACGCGCGACATGACGTCGTCGGCGCAGAGGCGGGGCCGTGCGGCGGATTTCGGACGGTAGTGTCGCTTGCCCGGTGTTTCGGATGGGACGGTGCGGGCCTTGCGGCGCTCGCCCGTGACGATCGGCACCACGGCGGCGTGGATATGCGGGGTCGATTCGTCGCGATGTACGACGGCTGAGACGACATTCTCCGTTCCGAAGGTCTCGCGCAGCCAGGCGAGGTTGTCGGCACACCACTCCGGAAGCCGCCCCTCCTCCTCGATGCGCTTCATCGCGTCGTGCGAACCGGTCAGCATGACGCGGATCACCCGCACCTGGTTCGTTCCGATCTTGCGCGTGAGACCGGCGTGTTCGAGGCGGTAGCTGATCGCTTCCGTACGGTCGGCCACCTCCTCGGGGAACTCGACAAGCTCCTCGTTGAGGCAGGTGCGCTCGGGCGAGGCGTTGGTGGGTATCTTTGTGCGGGCAATGTGGGCGGTCATCGCCGCCTCGTTGCCCGGGGCTTTGTCGAGATGCAGGACGGCATATCCCATGGTACGGTCGTTTTTCGGAGGGTTGTGTGGTTGAAGAGGGGACCGCCTCGGCGGTCGGCGTGCGCAGCACGACAGGGGGTGTCCAGAGGGGCTTGACCCTTTGGCCTATTGGGGCTTTTTCAGCGTCGGCGGGCCGATGCGTTGGAAAAAGCCCTAATAGGCTATGGCTTTTTCCTCGGGGGAAAAGCCGCGGTCGCGAAGCGGCCGATGGGTGGGCGACGGTTCTGGCGTCATTCCGGGCGACGTTACAACTTGCGGCCGCGACGACGCGGCGTGCGGGAAACCTTTGCGGAGGGTCGGAGCGATTCGTTCAGATCCTTGTGGGCTCGGTAACTCTCCGCCCGGTCGATGACGGTCGCACCGGGCAGGGCGCTGCGCAGCCGTTCGAGGGTGAGGCGCCCCGCCTCGTCGTTGTCGAGGAAGGCGTGGATCGTCGTGTGGCGTGCGAGAAACGGAAGGGCGCGGGGAAGGTTGACCACGGAGTTGAGTACGGCGGTGTCGGCGGTTGGCGTCGCCTTGTGCTGCAATGTCAGGTAAGAGAGCAGGTCGAAGAAGCCCTCGAAGAGCAGCGCCGTGTCGCCGTGCCGGTCGAAGGTCGTGATGGATTTCGGGGCGCTGCTCCCCTTGAATTGCGGGCTGCGCAGCTCCCAGCCTCCGGCATCGTTGCGGAAGCCGATGGCGAAGAAACGCCGTTCGCCGACGGCGTAGTGGACCTCGCGGCACAGCGCTCCGGCCACGGCGGGGTCGATGCCGCGCTCGCGCAGATAGCCGATCAGCGCCGGGTGGCGAATCTCCCCGACGCCGAGGATCCGCAGCGGGGAGTCTTCGCGCGGCAAGGCGGTCGGGAGGGGCTGGAAGGGAACTTCGTCTGCGGATCCTTTGCGCAGGCTCCGGATGGCTTCTGCCATGCTGCACCCTTCGAGGCGCATGACCAGCTGGAGGAGCGTGCCCCCTTCGCCCAGCCCGAAGTCGTACCAAAGCCCCTTGTCGTAGCGGACGCTGAAGCTGGGGGTACGCTCCTCGCGCAGCGGCGAGAGGAACATGCCGTGGGTGGCGGTTTCGTGGTGGGGCTGCAGCCTTCGGCGGAGGAGATACTCCCGGATGCCGATGCAATCTGAGGTCGTCTTCATGGCTATCGGCTTTTGATGGGGACAATCCGGTGCAGTGCCGCCTCGACATCGCTGTCGCGGAAGAGCACGCGCCCGCCGATCTTGTGGGCGCGGATCCGGCCGCGGTTCACCCAGTCGTTGAGCGTCACGAGCGAGATACGAAGGCGGCGGGCCGTCTCGCGGCGGGTCAGATAATTTGGTGTCTCGGCGGAGGGTTCGGGGTGGAGCTGCCGCAACTCGTCGCGCAGCGATTCGCGAATCATCTCCGAGAGCTGGTCGGCGGTCATGCCGCTCAGAAAGATTTCCTTGGTCATAACGATTCGAATTTGGTTGATGACGCAAAGAAAGGCTTTCCGAACCCCTCCCGAAAACGGCGAATGGCGTTACAAATCAGCGCCAACCGATGCCAACCGGTGCCACACCGAAGACACGTCGTCGGCCGTTTCCGGGCTTTGGCATTCGTTTGCTTGGGTTGGCACTGCCGTGTAATCGGATTCCACCCGATGCAAAATAGGCCTTCTAATCATTTGGTTTCTTCCAAATAATTGTTTTTACCATTTTATATTCTTGTCTAATCTCTGCCATTGTTTTTCCATCTATTTTCCGGAATGCAGTGCAAGTGCGTGCATCTGATGGGTCTCGATATTTGTCAGTCCCGAGTTTTTTGTATAAGCAGCAAAAAATTGGACGTTTATCGATTCTTATGTCGAACAGATCGTCGAATAATATGTCTCGGGGTCTATAATAGCGGCAGAGGTTGCATACTTTGAGGTTAGGATCCAAATCGTATAGTTCTACGATTCCATAATCATATAGAGAATATTCTGGGAGAAAGTCGGGATGAAAGTCGGAGGTTAACTCGAAGATAGCTTTGTTTCTGTGACATGAGAATGTCTGACAGTCCGTATTCCCACAATACATTTTATAGCTTTCAAAAACTGAAAACTTCACCAATTGCTTGGGATGTTGAGGTGGACCGGTAAAGTCTCCTTTCGGTTTGAAATTATATAATCTGATAAGATCTCCGTCTTCTGTGATGATGGGGCTATTGATGATTGATTTTATATCATCTTCCGAGTTGATCTTTAGTTCTATGATTTTATTTCCTGAGTCAATCTTTTGATGTTCGCAAGGATGTGAAACATATATTTCGATAAAGACCGGTGTATACTTTTTAATGGAATTTGAAAGGAGAATGTCTGCACGAAAGTTATCGTAGAAGGCTTCAACTTCAAATGTGTTATAGAATTTTTTTAAATCATAATTTTTGTATCCAGTCCAGTTGCAAGATTCATCAAATGAATCTTCGTACCATATGCAGGTCTCTTTATTTTTACAAGTGAACGGAACTTTAATTTCGACTCCGAAAGGTTGTTCACTTCTGAGTTTTTGTAGGATTAAAAGTTTGGCCAATGAATGTAAGTAACTTTCATAGCTGCAGTTAGGAGAAAGAGCCTTGTGCGCAAAGTGCCATTGCCGTATTTTCCCCTGCTTTGCAATCATTTGACGATGGCAAAAAAGACAAAAAAATTCGTCATTGCTTGGATTAGCATCTTTTATGTGTCTAATGTTTCCGGAAGAATCCAATGCATAGTGTTGATCTTTGTTTGACGAATTATTCATTGGAAAACGTTATTAGTACCTCCCGAACGGCGTTGGTTGCAAAGAGGGTGTCGCCGCCGGCCGAGATCTGAACGCGGCACGGCTCCAGCCATCCGTTCGCTATCCATCGGTCGAGTGTCGGGCGTGCGACGCCTAGCGCCTCGGCCAGCTCCTTTTTGTTGAAGAGCCGGCTGCCGTTTGCCATCAGATACCGCTCGCCCTTGTGTACGCCCAGCCAGTAGTCGAAGCGGCGCAGAATCGCGTCGGCATCCTTCAACTTCGGCTCATACCGTTCGTAAGCCCAGACGTGCAGGCTCGACGGATCGAATCCGGCAAACTCCGGCCGCTGGTGCAGCTCCTGGACGAGCGTCTCGAAGCACTTCAGCTCGGAGGCCCGGATCGTTATTTTTCGACGGCGCGGCATGGCTGGTTATCTCTTTTTTGCACGGTATCGCTGATGGGGATGTTTCGGCATATAGGGATATTCACGTTCCAATAACCCTTCGGCAACCATGATGGGTATGGCTCTGTTTTTCAGGTATCGTAGACTCTTCCCTACTTTGTTAGCTATGGCCTCCAGCGATTCAAAATCAACACATGCCTGCAGAATGGCTGTGTGTAATTCGCTGGATGATAATCTTCTGCGCCTTTCCTTGTCTGGAGAGCTAGCAACATTACTAGCAACATTACTAGCAACATTACTAGCAACATTACTAGCAACATTCCCGGGGAGTTCCCTCTCCCGGAATTTTTTGTTGATTCTGTAGTGCGTGCCGCGGCCGATTCCCTCGGGAATAAGGTATCGGTCATTGCATAACTCTTTGAGCAACTTTGTGATATCGGCACTGTGCTTGTCCAATACCAATTGCATCCGGTAGTTGGTGACCTCGCCCTCGCTGCAACAGGTTGCCAGGGTCATCAACTTGTTGTGTTCTATGGACGTTATGTCCTCACCGAACAGGGATTTCAGATAGGAGATGACCTCATCGGACAACAAACTGACAAGGGGCAATGTCAATACGACTTTGTCGGGATGAGTAATCTCCTCGATTCGCGGGTTACGGTAATTTGCCTTTTTCCAACCTTGCATGATCTTGTCGGCACCGCTTCCGGCCTTTTCTGCTGAACCGATCAGCATGAACATCGTTTGCAGGGCCTTGTTGCGGCATACGCTGTTGCCTCCTTGATAATATTGGGCAATGGAGAGCAGCAGGGAGCCTGGATTGGAGAATATGTAACAATCCTTGTGTAGCTCGATCGTAATGTTTGAGTCAACTGAATAGTCGCAATGGACCAGTGCATTGATAAACGCTTCGCGTAGAGCCGTATGTGTCGGTGTTTCGTCCTCTCTGATGCCGTCCTTCAGGGCGAAAGGCTTGGGCAGGGCTGCGGCCAGCTTGGGATAGACCCGGTAGTAGAATTGGAACAGATTCGCCTCCCAGGTGCCGTCCGGGCAGATGCGGTCTGTCCAGCGGTCGTCGGGATTGGAACTGAAATATTCGCGGTAATCGGGGAAGTATTGCGGACATCCGTAGGCGTCGGTGATGCTGTCCGTTTTGCCGAACATCAGCAGACCGGCAAGTGTCAGTCCCTCGATCTTTTCTCGGCGATCGATCCGGTAACCCTTCAATTTCATCAGGAAATGTTTGTCGTCCAGCAGCAGCCACGGATGATCGGGGCTTTTGGTTGCGACCAGCCGGCGGTATTGCTCAAGAGTTGCCTTGTCAATATCCTGCTCGATGGTAAATTCGGGCAGAATTTTGTAATCGCGGGGATGTTCTGTGATATCAGCGTCGGCGAACATGCGTTGTATTTCGCTTGCATCGCACCGATAGTCTCCTTCGTAATTCCGCTTGAATGTATTCTCGGGGTTGTTATGCAGATATACGGGTATCTTGTTGCGGGGAGCCCGTGGTACATTGAATACCAGGACATAGCTCCCGTTGTATTCGCCATCCTGCACGTCTTTCTCCTGCAGGACGTTTGCGCTGCAATGAGCCTTGTTGTTTACGTTGTCCCAAAACTCTTTTTTGTATTTGCGCGCCTGCTCCAGTGTGATGCCGTCAAGTGTGAATTTCCCGTCCTTCTCTTTGACGCCCAATACGATGACTCCACCTTGCGTATTGGCGAAAGCGGAGTAGGTTTCCCACAAGCTGCCCGGAAACCCTCCCCTGGCGGATTTGAACTCCACCTCGGCCGATTCACAGTCGGCCATCAGAGATTCAATTTTTTCTATAAAATCGTAGTTGTCGAACAGTGTTAATTCCTTCGTATCGTCTTTCATTGCATCAGTCTGTTTGGACAAAGTTAAGAAAATTCCCGGACAACACTCTTTAAGATTATCGTGTTGTGTTGCTTGCCCCCGAAAAATAGGGGTGGCTCATCAGCTCCAGGGCGGTCTGCTCCTCGGTGATCTTGATATACTTCATAAACTCCCGTTCGGTCTTGTGGCCCGTAACCTTCATGATGGCGATGGTCGGGATTCCCGCCAGGTACATATTCGTTGCGCCGCTGCGCCGCGCCGTGTGGGTCTTCACCAGGTCGCACTTCTCGACCAGCCGACTCTTCTTTTCGCCATTCTCGATGTAGGAGACCTCGACTTTCTCCGTGATGCCCGCCTCGCGTGCAATCTCCTTGATGAGGTGGTTCACCTTCTGTTCGTAGGTTCTCGGCAGCCGGTTGTCGTACTTTTCCAGGATGGCCTGTAGTTCGGGACGGACCGGAATGACGACGTGGTTACCGGTCTTCTGCTGTTTGAGGTCGATGACCTGCTGTCCGTTCTCCAGCGTGCGGATGTTGCCTTCGTTGATGGTCGAGTAGTCGCTGAAGCGCTGCGCCGTGTAGCACCCCACCAGAAAGATGTCGCGGGCAACATCCCTGTGCCGGTTTTTCGAGAGATCGAGCGCGGCGATGGCCCGGATCTCCGACTCCGTCAGGTAGATGTTCTCCACGTCGGCCGTCAGCACGCGGAACTTGCGGCTCTCGATCGCTCCGTTGTCGTGCAGACCCTCCTCGCGGGCCGCGCGCATGATGATCTTCAGCTCCTTGACGTGGCGGCCGATCGTATTGACGGAGTAGTTCTTGGCGGTGAACCAGGCGACGAAGTCGTCGTAGAACTTCAGGTCGATGTCGGCAAAGTCGAACTGCTTGCGTTTGGCTTTGCAGTACTCGTCGAACTGCACGACGAACCCCTTGTAGTTCTTGATGGTCGAGGGGCCGTAGCGGAGTTTGTGGATGTTCAGCCGGGTGCCCTCCTCCATCTCGCGCGTGAAGCGGGCAATGTAGTCGCCGAGCGATTCGCGGGTGCGGACGCGGCGGCCTGAGGTGAGGCTGCGCGGGTGGTGGAAACTGTAGATGATCTTCTCCAGCCGTGTCTTCGTCATCGCGTGTTCGGGATCCTTGGCAATCTCTCCGAGGATGTGGCTGCGCAGTTCGGAGAGATTCTTGGTCAGCTCGCGCCCCTGCTGCTCGGTGAAGTCATCGGTAAAGGTGAAGCGGCTCTTGACCGTCTGCCGCTTGTTGTCCCAGGCGTCCGTCAGCACCATATATTGGCTGTCGACGTAGAACTGATTCCCGCGGCCAACCGTGAAGAGAATTTGGATTTTGACCAGTTTGTTTTTCTGGGTCGAGCGGATGCGATAGCAGAATGAAGCCATAGGTCAGGAGGTTTTATCTGCTGCAAATGTAATCATTTTTGTCATACATTTGTCATACATCGGCCGAATTTTCGAAAACTTCCAGACCTCGCAGTTGATGAAAAACAGCTGTAAAATATTGATATATAGATAAAATAAAATTCAAATCGGTAAAATTTGATTCAAATTTATGGCGTCCGCTTCAGACCTCGAAGGTGCCTCTCTGCAAAATCGCAGAGAGGCACCTTGTTTTTATGTCTGATTTTTACTCCGGTGAATCTTTGTGAAGATACGAAATCCATCGTAGAAAGCGACCTTGTTTTCAGGTTCTGTCCGGCGATGTGAATTTCTACGTCGCCTTCTTCGTGAACCGTACTTGCCCGAAACGTCTCGCCTGCCTCGGTCGCAACGAGACTGTTACAGGGATCGAATCGATCGTCCGACGGCAGTCCTTGACGCACTCTTCGTCCGAGGCGTTCGTTGTAGTTGCCGTCTTCATTCCCGCTGCGGTCGGTCGCCGGAGACGGCGGTCGGCTCAGCCGGCAGGTTTCGTGCAATGGGTATGATTTAATTTGCAAAAGGGTGCGCCGTTTTGATTTTAATTCAAAATTGCTTCGTAATTTTGTCGCATGAAGATTTTGATCGTGGAAGACGAACCGTCGCTGCGCGAGATCATGTACCGCGCCCTCGTACAGGAGCACTACGTGGTCGAAACGGCGGCGACCTACGCCGACGCCGACGCCAAGGTGGCGGGATACAGCTACGACTGCATCCTGCTCGATATCATGCTCCCCGACGGCAACGGACTGCGGCTGCTGGAGCATATCAAGGAGCTGCGCAAGCGCGAGAACGTAATTATCATATCGGCGCGCAACTCGCTCGAAGACAAGGTTCTGGGGTTGGAACAGGGCGCCGACGACTACCTGCCCAAGCCGTTCCACACGGCCGAATTGCTGGCGCGTATACGCAGCGTGCTGCGGCGCGGCCGCAGCGGCGGGGATCTGTCGCTCTCGCTGGGCAACGTCTCGCTCTGGCCGGAGGGCCGGCGCGTGGAGGTGGAGGGACGCGAGCTGGCGTTGCTGAAAAAGGAGTTCGACATCCTGCTCTACTTCATGCAGCGCCCGAACCATCTGGTCGACAAGGCCGTGTTGGCCGAAGCCGTCTGGGGCGACCATGCCGACGACGCGGACAACTTCCATTTCGTCTATGCCCAGATGAAGAATCTGCGGCGCAAACTCGCCGAGGCCGGCGCGACCGTCGAGCTGAAATCCGTCTACGGCTTCGGGTACAAACTCTCGCTGCCGCAATCCGAATAACCCGCAGCGGGTACGCGACCGCACCCGCTTCCGAATACGCACCGCCGCATGAAACTCATCTCCCGCATCGCCCTGCGCCTGTCGCTCGCCCTGCTGCCTCTGATGGCGCTCTGGGGCGTATTGTTCTACTTTACGATGGTCGACGAGATCAACGACGAGGCCGACGATGCGCTGGAAGACTATTCGGAGCTGATCGTCAAGCGGATGCTCGCGGGACGCGAACTGCCGAAGCCGAACAACGGGTCGAACAACAGCTATTCGATCGTGCCCATCGGCGCTCCCGAAGCCGCCGTCCGTCCGCATATCGATTACTACGACGCCGAGGTCTACATTCCCGAAAAGGAGGAGACCGAGCCGGCCCGCGTATTGACAACGATTTTCCAGGATGCCGACGGCGCCTATTACGAATTGAAGGTCGCCACCCCCACCTTCGAGAAGGACGACCTGCTGCGGGCGATCCTCTATTGGGTGGTCTTCCTCTACCTGCTGTTGCTGCTGACCACCATTTCGCTGACCGTCTGGGTCTTCCATCGCAGTATGCGCCCGCTCTACGAACTGTTGCGCTGGCTCGACGATTATACGCCCGGCCGTCGCGGTGCGCCCGTCCCCTGCTCCACGCGGATCGTGGAGTTCCGACGGCTCAGTGCTGCGGCGCAGCAGGCCGTCGACCGTTCCGAAGCGCTGTTCGAACAGCAGAAACACTTTATCGGCAATGCGTCGCACGAGTTGCAGACTCCGCTGGCCGTGCTGGGCAACCGGATCGAGTGGCTGCTCGACAACACCGAACCCACCGAAAAGCAAATGGAAGAGCTGCTCAAAATGCAGCGCACGCTGCGTCAGATCGTGCGGCTCAACAAGACCCTGCTGCTGCTCACCAAGATCGACAACGGCCAGTTCCCCGAGAGCTCGGAGGTCGATCTGGCCGCGGTCGTCGGCGAACAGATCGACCTCTATGACGAGATCTACGCCGGTCGCGGCATCGCCTGCACAGTGTCCGCTCCGGAGGCGTTCGTCGTGCGGATGAACGAGTCGCTGGCGTCGACGCTGGTGACCAATCTGCTGAAAAACGCCTACCTCCATACGGCCGAAGGGGGTGCGGTCGGGGTCGAGCTGCGCGACCGCACGCTGACGGTGACCAACGACGGTACGGCGCCGCTCGATGCCGAACATATCTTCGAACGCTTCTATCAGGGCGCCCGCAAGGAGGGTTCCACCGGTCTCGGACTCGCGCTGGTCAGTGCCGTCGGGCGGTATTACGGATTGCGGATCGACTATCGTTTCGAAGGGGGGCGCCACCGCTTTTCGGTTCGTTGGCCGTGATTTTTTCGAAAAAACGGAAAAAATTTCGTTGCGACGGGGAATTTTCAAATTCGTTTCAAAATCGCGTATGAACTTTGCATCATCAAACAAGGACAATGTTCAATTCATTAAAAAAACGAAACGCCATGAAAAAGCTTCTGATTCTCGCCGCCGCAGTGTTCGCCCTCGGCACCTCTACCGTCAGTGCCGACAACGATCGTCCGATCAGCGTCAGCGAACTGCCCGAAAAGGCGCAGCAGTTCATCCGCCAGCATTTCCCCAACGAAAAGGTCTCCTTCGCCAAGATGGAGCGCGAACTCTTCGATACGACCTACGAGGTGATCTTCACCAGCAGTTCCAAGGTCGAATTCCTGAAAAACGGCGACTGGAAAGAGGTCGACTGCAAATATTCGACGGTTCCTGCCGCGATCATCCCTCAGCAGATCGCGCAGTACGTTTCCCAGTACTATCCCGATACGTCCGTCGTCCAGATCGACCGCGACAAACGGGATTACGAGGTGAAGCTCACCAACGGGTTGGAGTTGACGTTCGACCTGAAATTCAACCTGATCGACATCGACGACTGACCCTTTCGGACGGGTCGTCGGGCGATCGCCCGAAAATGAAAGCCGCCCCTGGCGCAACACATTGCGCCAGGGGCGGCTTGTTCGTGGCGTGCAGGTAGCCGGAGGTTTCGTACACGCCTTCTCGGAATATGGGTTTGGATTTTCCGCCGTACGGCCGTTCAGGCGTTGCCGGCCGGCTTGCCGCCCTGCGTCACGACGATCGTGACTGCGGCTACGCTCAGCACGACGCCCGCGATCCCTGCCGCGGTGAAGGGCTCGCCGAAGTGAAGCACGCCGATCAGCACGGCCGTGAGCGGCTCCATTGCGCCGAGAATCGAGGTGAGCGTCGGCCCGATGGCCTTGATGGCCTTCACGAGTGCGATGTTGGAGACGGCCGTGGCAGGGATCGCCAGTCCGAGAATGTTGCCCCAGGTGCGGGAGTCGTCGACCCAATGCAATCCCGATGTCAGGCTGCCCGCCGCTGCGAACAGCGCGGCGCCGATGGCCATGACCAGCAGCGTGAGGGTCGTCGATTCGACCTGTGCGGCGCGGCTCTTGCGCACGCCGATGATATAGCCCGCGTAGGAGATCACCGAAAAAAAGGCCGCGGCGATGCCGAACGTCGCGTCGCCGCCGTTCGAACGGATGTCGCCCGACGAGAGCAGTGCGGCGCCGGCGAGCGAAACGGCGATGGCCGTGAACAGCCGCCGCGAACAGCGTTCGCGGAAAAAGAGCATCATGGCCAGCGCGACGGCCAGCGGATAGAGGAAATGAATGGTCGAAGCGACGCCTGTGGCGATGTTGGCATAGGCGAAGACGAGGCTCAGCGAACAGCCGGCCCGGAAGAGGCTCAGCAGGAAGACGACGCCGAAATCCCTGCGGGCGATGCGCAGCCGCCGGCCCGTCGCCAGCCCGAAGAGCAGCTGCGCCGCCGAGGCGACGCCCCAGCGGTAGGTCAACACCTCGAACGGTGAAAAACCGTCGCGGAGCAGCGTGACGGTGAACAGCGGTGCCAGCCCGAAGGTCGACGAGGAGAGGGCGGCGTAGGCGATTCCTTTGGGATTGTTCATGGTTCGGGTGCCGCACGGTTGCGTGCGGCATACAAAGATACGAATAAGTGAGGGCAGAAGCAAGCGTCGGCTTGCTTCTGCCGAACGGGAGTATCTAAGGCGCCAGCCAAAGATACGAAAAGTCAAGGGCAGAAGCAAGCGCTAGCTTGGTTCTGCCGAACGGGAGTATCTAAGGCGCCAGCCAAAGGTGGAAACCTTTTTCGGAAAAGCCGAGGCTCTCCGCCCGGTTTTCGGCGGTTGCGGGCTGCACGGGCCGTTTCCCGCGTCGGGAGGGCGGTCGCGCAAACGCGGATACTGCGGTTTCTCTGCAAACGTTTTCCGGTACATTTTTTCGCAAAAAGTGATGCGAAACGCAAAAAAACGAATATTGCGCTTTCGGGATCAAAATTTTTTGTACATTTGTTTACCTGAAAACCATCGCGCGGCGTCCGGTCGTCCGGAGCGCTGCGCCCCGATTAAAACTGCTACCCATGGAACACGCCTATGTAATAGGTTTGGACTACGGAACGGATTCCGTGCGCGCCCTGCTGGTCGATGCCCTCACGGGGCGGGAGATCGACTCCGAAGTGGCGCTCTATCCCCGCTGGAACAAAGGGCTTTACAGCGATCCCCGCGTGGCCCGTTTCCGCCAACATCCCAAGGATTATCTCGAAGCGCTGCGTCAGTCGGTGCGCGCCGTGACCGGCCGCCATGCCGATCTGGCGCCCTACGTCCGGGCGCTGTCGGTCGATACGACGGCCAGCACCCCCTGCCTGACCGACAGGGCGGGAGTTCCCCTCTCGCTGCACGAGGAGTACGCCGAAAACCCCGACGCGATGTTCGTGCTGTGGAAGGACCATACGGGGCAGGCCGAATGCGAGGAGATCAACGCCCTCTGTGCCCGCTCCGAGATCAACTACGCCTGCCATTCGGGCAACTACTACTCGGCCGAATGTTTCTGGTCGAAGGTGCTGCACCTGCTGCGCCGGGACGAAGCGCTGCGGCGCGACGCCTGGTCGGTCGTCGAACTGTGCGACTGGATTCCCGCCGTGCTGACGGGGTGCCCCGACGCCGCGAGCGTCAAGATGGGCCACTGCGTCTGCGGTTCGAAACTGATGTGGGCCGAGGAGTGGGGCGGCTATCCGCCCGAAAAGTTCTTCGCCGAGCTCGATCCCGTGCTGCTGCCCGTGCTGCATCATCTGCCGAACGTCAACTACGGCTGCGACGTCGCGGCCGGCACCCTGACCGGGGAGTGGGCCTCCGAACTGGGGCTTCCGGCGGGTATTCCCGTCGGCGTGGGGTGCATCGATTCGCATTCGGGAGCAGTCGGCGCCGGCATCCGCTACGGGACGGTGGTGCTCAACCTCGGCACCTCGGCCTGTTACATGGCCGTCATGCCGCCCGAAGCGATGGGCGATAAGATCGTCGAGGGGATTTTCGGACAGGTCGACGGATCGATTCTGCCGCGCATGATCGGATTCGAGTCGGGTCTGTCGGCTTTCGGCGACGTCTATGCCTGGTTCAAGCGGCTGCTCTGCTGGCCGCTGCGGGAGATTCTCGCCCGTACGGAGCTGGTCGACGCGCCGACGCGCGACCGGCTGATCGCCGAAACGGAGGCGGGGATCATGGATGCGCTCACGCAGGGTGCTGCCGCACTGCCGTTGCGCGCCGACGCGCCGCTGGCTACCGACTGGCTCAACGGCCGTCGTTCGCCCTTCGCCGACAGTTCGCTCACGGGAACGCTCACGGGGCTGAACCTCTCGACCTCGGCTCCCGAGATCTACTACGCATTCGCCGAGGCGACGGCCTTCGCCACGAAACATATCCTCGACCACATGCGCGACAACGGCGTGCGCATCGACCGGCTGATCGGCGTGGGCGGCATCGCCCAGAAGTCGCCCTTCGTGATGCAGCTGCTGGCCGACACGACCGGTATGCGGATCGACGTCTCGGACTGCAAACAGGCCGGAGCGATGGGGGCGGTGGTTCACGCGGCTACCATCGCGGGACTCTACCCTTCGGTCACCGAAGCGCAGCAGGCGCTCTGCGCCCCCGCGTCGCGCAGCTACGTGCCCGACGTGTCGCGGCAGGCAGTGCTGAACGAACGTTATGCCCGTTACCGCGCCGTGGGCGCCTTCACCGAACGACTGAAAAACAACCGATAGAACTTCAATCAACCGATGAATCTACTCAAAGACCCGAACAAACGCAAATGGGTGATCGTGGCGACCATGTTCATCGCCATCATCTGCAACTACCTCGACCGGCAGCTGCTCTCGATCCTCAAACCCGAAATTCTGGAACATTTCGGCATCGGCGACATGCAGTACGCATGGATCGTCAACGTCTTCCTGATCTGTTACGCGCTGATGTACCCCGTATCGGGGATTCTGGTCGACCGGTTCGGCCCCAAGCGGGTGATGCTCGCGGGCATCGCCGTCTGGTCGCTGGCCTGCATCGGCGGCGGCCTGGCGCAGACGGTCTGGCAGTTTGCCGTGTGCCGCGGCATCCTGGGACTGGCCGAGCCGACGATCTTCGCCGGACAGCTGGTGGCCGTGACGCTCTGGTTCGAGAAGCGGCAGCGTGCGACGGCCAACAGCCTTTGTACGGTCGGCGGATCGCTGGGCGCGGTGATCGCACCGTTGGTGATTGCATGGCTCATGCGCTGGTTTTCGAACTGGCAGGAGGTGTTCCTCGTGGCCGGTGTGGCGGGTCTCGTCATCGCGGGGCTGTGGATGGTCGTCTACCGCACGCCGTCGCAGGAGATTCTCGACCGTACGGTCAACGTAGACCGGATGACCTCCTCCGGCGAGGAGCAGAAGTCCTTCACGCTGGGCGGGCTTTTCCGTACGCGCACGCTGTGGGGCGCCTTCCTGATCCGTCTGATAAGCGACCCCGTGTGGTATTTCTGCTGTTTCTGGCTGCCGGGCTACCTGCGCGGCATGGGCGAGGCGCAGAACCTCACGCACGAACAGACGCTCAACATGATCCAGTGGATCGGCGGCATCCCGTTCCTCGTCGGTGCGCTGGGCGGAATCCTCACCTCGGTCTGGTCGGATTCGATGATAAAGCGGGGTCGCAGCGCACTGTCGGCGCGCAAGGTCATGCTGATGGCGGTGGTCGTCGTCGCACCGCTCTGTGCGGCGGTGCCTTATGTCGGCGCCAGCGAGACGCTCTCGTTCGCATGGCGTGTGGGGCTGGTCGTGGCGATTTTCAGCCTCGTGGCGGTGATGTGCCTCAGCTGGCTCTATACGCTGCCGGTCGTGCTGGCCGAGACCTTCCCGATCAAGAACGTGGCCAGCGTGATGGGCATCTGCTGCGGTGCGGGCGCACTGGGCAGCGTGGTGTTCAACCAGTTCGTCGGGTCGATCCCGTCCGAAGCGTGGTATACGCTCTTCGCGATCATGGGTACGCTCCACATCATCGCAGCCGTCGTGTTGTGGAAGATGGTGCGTCCCGAGTCGCCGGAGACGAAATAAACGAATAAACTGTCGAATTGCTATGAAGACGATAAAAGAACCCGCACGGGACATTCCCGTCCGCGCCGAGGTGGACGTTCTGGTCGTGGGCGGCGGCCCCGCCGGCATCATGGCCGCCGAGGCGGCTGCGGGCGACGGCCTGCGCGTAATGCTTGTCGAGAGCCGCGGTTTTCTGGGCGGCAACCTTACGATCGGTCTGCCGATTCTCGGTTTTCTGGGCCGCAAGGGCAACCAGATCATCGAGGGGTCGGCGCAGCGGTTCATCGACCGGCTGCGTGCACGCGGCGCGGCGAGCGAACACCACCCCTGCAAGAACCACATGAGCCTGACGATCATCGACGAGGAGGAGGTCAAGCGCACGGCGCTCGAAATCATGGAGGAGAAGGGCGTCGAGGTATTGCTTTACACCTTTTTCGCCGATGCGATCCGCGAGGGGGATGCGGTGAAGGGCGTCATCATCGAGAGCAAGGCGGGCCGCGAAGCGATCCTGGCCAAAACGGTCATCGACTGCACGGGCGACGGCGACGTGGCCTTCCGTGCGGGCGTCGAGTGCTGCAAGGGCGACGCCGAAGGCGGCATGCAGCCGCCGACGCTGATGTTCTGCATGAAGGGTGTCGACGTGCAGCGGCTGCGCGACGCGATCGTCGGACATCCCGACGTCTACGACATGGACGTCATGCCGCCCGAACAGTTCCGCACGGGCAAATTCATCACCGTGGGGCTGCGCACGCAGATCCGGCAGGCGCAGGCGGCCGGATACCGTATTCCGGTGGCGCGCACGATCCTCATCACGGGACTTGCCGACGACGAGATCTGGGTCAACATGACGCGCGTGAGCGGCGTCGATTCGACCCGTCCCGAGAGCTATACCTACGGGGAGATCGAAGGACGCAAACAGATTTACGAGATCGCGCACTACCTGCGCGAGTTCGTGCCGGGCTTCGCCGACGCCCGTATCGAGAAGGTCGCTCCCTTCATGGGTATCCGCGAAAGCCGTGTGATCGTGGGCAGATACGTCCTCACGGCCGAGGACATCATCGCGTGTCGCCGCTTCGGCGATGCGATCGCCGTGGCGGGCTATCCGGTGGACATCCACCACGCCAAGGGCGGCGACTGCACGATGCATTTCTGCGACGACAGTTACGACATTCCCTACCGCTGCCTGCTGCCCGAACGGGTGGCGGGACTGCTGGTGGCGGGCCGCTGCTCGTCGATGAACCACGAGGCGATGGCTTCGACGCGCGTCATGTCGACCTGCATGGCGTTGGGCGAAGCGGCCGGACGCGCCGCACGGCTGGCCTTGAAGGCGGGCGTGCAGCCCGCCGACCTCGACGTGGAGGCACTGCGCGCCGAATTGCGTGCGACGGGCGCCTATTTGGGATAGAATTACCCGATTAATTCATCCGACATTTTCGCTGAGCCGAATAAGCAGAGCCGCGCTTGCGCGAGCCATGCCATGGCGAGAAAAATGAAGAATAAATTCAAGATAAAACATCAACCGATACCGAAAATGAAACAGATTGAAGAACCGGCCCGGCGGATTCCGGTGCGTGCGGAGGTGGATGTCCTGGTCGTGGGCGCAGGCCCTGCGGGACTTATGGCAGCCCAGGCGGCTGCTTTGGAGAAAGGCACCAAAGTAATGCTCGTCGAGAGCCGCGGTTTCTTGGGCGGCAACATGACCATCGGTCTGCCGCTGCTCGGATTCCTCGGGCGCAAAGGCAACGTCGTCATCAAGGGTCTGCCGTTGCAGTTCGTCGAGCGTCTGCAAGAGAAGGGGCTGGCTACGCACCACCGTGCATGTCCGCTCCACGTCAGCCTTACGATGATCGACCCCGAGGGAACGAAACATCTGGCATTCCAGATTATCAAGGAGTGCGGCATCGACCTGCTGATGTACGCCTTCGCAACCGACGTCATCATGGAGGGCAACACCGTCAAAGGCGTAATCATTGACTCCAAAAAGGGGCGCGAAGCGATTCTCGCCAAGCGCGTCATCGACTGTACGGGCGACGGCGACATCGCCTACCGTGCGGGGGCACCGATGAACTACGGCAACGAAAAGGGCATCCCGCAGCCTCCGACGCTCATGTTTTCGATGCGCGGAGTCGATTCGCGCAAACTGCGCGACGCCGTGGCCGACCATCCGGACGTATACGACATCGACTTCATCCCCAACGAGTTCTTCCGCGCGGACGACAACTGTACGTTCGTCGGCTTCCGCAACCAAATCAAGAAGGCCCGCGAGGCAGGCTACAAACTCCCTGTCGAGCGTACCATCTTCATGACGGGCATGGCTCCCGACGAGTGGTGGGTGAACATGTCGCGCGTCAACGGCATCGACGCAACCGACCCTGCACAGTACACGCAGGGCGAGATCATCTGCGCCGAGCAGAACGAGGAGATCGTACGCTATCTGAAAGCATACATCCCCGGTTTCGAGAACGCATACGTGGACCGCGTCGCTCCGTTCATGGGCATCCGCGAAACCCGTCGCATCGTCGGGGAATACATTCTGACCGAGGACGACATCTTCAACTGCGCCAGGTTCGACGACGTCATCGCCGTCGCAAGTTATCCGGTGGACCTTCACCATCCGGTGGGCGGCGACTGCTCGCTCTACTGGTGTCCGGACTGCTACGACATCCCGTACCGCTGTCTGATACCGCAGAAGATCGACGGCCTCATCGTCGCCGGACGCAACGTGTCGATGACGCATCTCGCATTGGCTTCCGCCCGCGTCATGGCTCCTGCAATGGCTCTCGGCGAGGCTGCGGGCAAGGCTGCGGCACTCTCCGTCAAGGAGAATGTCGAACTGCGCGACCTCGACGTCCGAAAACTGCAAGAGTCGCTCAAAGTGGAGGGCGTATATTTCAGAGAGTAGCGTATGTTCCGCAGGATTCTGATAATTACCGTTGTACTGCTGTCGCTCGCCGGTACCGCCGAAGCCGGCGAAAAGGCTGAATCCGACGACGGCATCCACCGCGTGATGACGTGCAACATCCGCATCACGGGGCTCGAAGCCGACGCTCCCTACCCCGAACGGGTCTGGGAGAACCGCCGCGATCTGTGCGTCGAGACGATCCTTTCACGGCGTCCCGACATCATCTGCTTGCAGGAGGTGATCTACGACTCCTACGCCTATCTGAAAGAGAAGTTGCGCGGCTACGCGCCCTACGGATTCGCGGGGCCGGAGATGGATCCCTATACCGAAGGGTATCATTTCATCGGCAAGAACGTGATCTTCTTCCGCCGCGACCGCTACGAGTTCGCCTCGGCAGGGTGCTACTGGCTGTCGGAGACGCCGCTCGTCGGCGGCAGTTGTTCGTGGAACACCACGCGGGCGCGCCACTGCAACTGGGTGCGGCTGCGCGACAAACGTTCGGGCCGCGAGCTGCGCGTATTGGACGTGCACCTCGACCACAAGAGCGACGAGGCGCGCCGCGAGCAGATCCGCATGGTGATGGACGAGTGCGCGCAGTACGCCCCCGATTTCCCGCAGATTCTCTGCGGCGATTTCAACGCGGGTATCGACAGCGCGCCGATCGGTTACATCCGCACGGTCGACGGCTGGCGCGAGATGTACGAGAGCGTCCACGGGTCGGGCGAGACGGGCTTCACCGCCCATGCCTTCAAGGGCGAGGAGTACAAGCCCGAGAAGTCGCACCGCATCGATTTCATCTTCTATCGCGGCGACGTGGAGGTGTGCGATGCGGAGATCGTGCGCGACCGCAAGGGGGCGATGTACCCCAGCGACCACTATTTCCTCTTCTCGGAGTTCACGCTTCGCTGAGCGTCGCGAAGGGATTGAAAAACGGGCCGGTCTTCGAAGACCGGCCCGTTTCCGTTTCGGGGGTGTGTTCAGAAGATGCCCGTGAGCATCGCCTTTACGGCGTTGCGGTCGGGATTCGTGCCGCCGTATTGTTCGTAGGTGTAGTTGAGCTGGCAGCGCAGATGCTTGAAGGGCTGCCAGGTGACGCCCGCCGTGTAGTTGGTCTGCCGCGATGCGGAGCGTCCCGTCACTTCGTCGAACTGCTCGAACCGCGCGGCCGGCAGCCACTTAGGAGTCACCCAGCAGGCGGCCATCGCGTAGTAGCCGCGGCTGTCGAACGGTGCGGCCACGTCGGGCGAGACGATGCCGGTACGGCCGGCGATATACTCGCCGCGGGCGATCCAGCGTCCGTCGTCGTAGCATACGCCGCCGCCGTAGCGCGTGCGTCGGGCGTAATCGGCTCCCACCTCGCCCCAGTAGTAGTATCCCGCGAAAGAGAGTGCGCGCAGGGGTTGAACCATCAGCCGCGTCACGACGTCCTTGCTCTTGTTCTTGTCCTTGGTGTTGATCCCTTCGCCGTTGAATACGCCGACGTTGTAGTTGAGGATGCTGTATCCGTCGCGGTCGATCAATCCGCCGTAGAGCTGTGCGCCCAGGTCGCGTCCCGTGGCGTTGACGCCGCAGACGTCGGTGAACCCCATCAGGCGGCAGACCGCCATCGAATATTCGATGAATTCGTATTTGAGCGGCACGTAGTGCGTGTTCTCGATCGAGAACGGAACCTTGAATTGTCCGACCTGCACGTTGAGGGCTTCCAGCGGTTTGTAGCGCAGGTAGATGTCGACGATCTTGGGCGATGCGAATTCGAGTTGCAGCCGGTAGTCGATCTTGGGCGAAATGTCGCCCTGGAAGTCCACGCGGGCGCGTTTGACGAAGAAGGTCGATGCGTCGTCGCTCCATTCGTAACCCAGTTGCAGATAGCCGGAGATGCGCGGGAGGCGCGACAGGATCCGGTCGGCGGCCGCCGACCGGCCTTTGAGCGTTTCGACCTCCGCCGAGAGGCGTTCGACGGTAGCAGCGAGCGAGTCGCGCTGCTGCGCGGCGCCCCGTGTCGCCGGAAAGAGGCCGGCGGCGACCGCCAGCGCAAGGAGGAGTCTCTTCATGGATCGTAAGGATTGTTTTGCAGCCGCAAAGTTCGAAAGATATTCCCGGATTTCCCTACGTGAAAATACCTAAAAACACGAAAACCGCCGGTGTGTCGGTCCGGCGGCTTTTGCGAAGATCTGCGAGGGTCGGTTTTATCGCGGCAGAGGGAACGAGAGGGTGCGGGCGTCGAGATAGCTGCCCGGATAGATGCTTCCCACGCCCCAGATGCGGCGGCCGTACTCCCAGTTGAAGGCCTGTCCGTTGGAGACGGCGAGCCAACCGCTGGTCAGCCGCCGCACGAAGTCGCGTTCGATTGGCGTGACCTGCTGCTGGCGGGGCATACTCCAACGCTCCATTTCGGGTTTGTGCAGCGGAACGGGTTCGAGAATATGTCCGTCGACGACGACCGTTCCGGGTATCCATTTGTCGACGCGCAGCGAATCGGGAATCCGTTCCAGCAACTCCTGCAATTCTCCCTCGACCGCCTGTTCGACACGTTGCTCCGTCGTTTCGCGGGCCCGCTGCTGCTCCTGCCGTTCGATCTCCGCCTCCGTCACGGGAGGCTCCTGCGCTCCTGCGGCACTCGCGGCGAGCAGGAAGAGGATCGATAGGAAAAGATTCGTTTTCAACAGTCGTTTTTTCGCCATGGCATAGCTCGCGCAAGCGCGGCTCTGCCCATTTGGCTTAACGAAAACGTTCTTGTTCATCATAGCTATATTCCGGTTTGCGGTTCGTCAAAATACCTCCTGCAAAATCCTTACCGACTGCACGGCGTGAATCGCGTCGAGGTGGTAGCCGTAGTAGACCAGCAGGGCGTCGAGATAGGCCACGCGCTGGCGGCGGTTGAGTCCGATCTCGGCGATGTAGCGTACGTCGCACTCCAACAGGTCGTGCAGGATGCGGGCGTCGTCGGCCGAAAGCACCTCGCCGTGCGGCGGCCGCAGCGGCGTGAACGAACCCTCGCGGATGTCGAACCACGCCCCCGGCAGGTAGGCGTTGCCCGGCGAAAAGCCCAGAAACCGGCTCAGGTTCGTCAGGAACCAGAGGTGGAAATTGGCCACCCCCTCGTCCAGCGCGTCGAGTGCCGCCACCGAACCCCAGACGAAGTCGAAGAGCCGCTGGTTGGGTTCGCACTCCTTGACCAGCCGGTAGAGCACCTCGGCCATGAAGAGCGCAATGGTCGACTTGCGGACGTCGAACGGCAGCGATTGCAGCACGATCCCGCTGCGGACCTCGCGGAAGCGGTGCATCTGCATGCGCGACGACTCCAACCCCTCGAACTCCACGGCAAACATCGGTTGGAACAGCGCCAGCTTCGACCCGTGGCCGCGTGCCGACCGGACGCCCTGCACCATGTAGCTCTGCCTCCCGCCGCTGTCGGTGAGCAGGTAGACGACCATTCCCGAATCGCCGTATTTGAGCGTGTGCAACACGATGCCGCGCGCCTTGTAGGATTTCATACTCATGACCATCCGGCCCCGACAGGGATTCTGTTCGCTTTCGGTATCTATTGATCTAACGTATCCGCTCCGAAATAATTGTCGTTTTCAGCTATGAATTTGTCAATTTTTCACGGCGTCCACGCGTGCCCAGCCGTCGCGCAGCGCATGTCCCGTAACGGAGAAGCCCGCAGCGCGCGCCGCTTCGGAGAGCGGAGCGACGTCGGCTTCCAGAATCCCGCTCATGAGCAGCCAGCCGCCTGCGTCGAGCGCTGCGGCATAGGCCGGCAGCTGCGCCAGCAGGATATTGCGGTTGATGTTGGCCGCGATGAAATCGTACCGCCGTCCGGCGATCGCCCCGATGTCGCCCAGCAGGGGCGTGACCCGTGTTTCGACGCTGTTGGCGCGGATGTTTTCGACGCAGTTCTCATAGGCCCATTCGTCGATGTCGACCGCATCGACCGCTTCGGCGCCGCGCAGGGCGGCCACGATGGCCAATACGCCCGTGCCGCTGCCCATATCGAGGCCCCGCAATCCCGTCACGTCGCGGTCGAGCAATCCGGAAGCCATCAGGCAGGTCGTGGCGTGGTGGCCCGTGCCGAACGACATTTTGGGCATGATGACCACCTCCGCCTCCGTGGCGGCGGGAGCGTGGAACGGGGCACGGATCGTGAGCCGACCGTCGACTTCGACAGGCGTGAAGTTGCTTTCCCACAGTGCGTTCCAATTTTGCGGTTCGATGCTCAGAAAGGTGGCGCGTCCGACGCCGTAACGCGCCAGCAGCGCATCCACTTCGCCTTTGCAGTCGGCCAGCCGCTCCTGGGGGATGTAGGCTTTGAGCCGTGCGCCTTCCTGCTCGAAACTCTCGAAAGGGAAATCGGCCAGTTCGGCCGTCAGAATCTTCGCCTGTTCGGCGTCGGCCGCATCCAGCGTCAGTTCGATGTAATCCATAATATTATGTAAAATTATTGCTATCTTTGTACACCGGCTTCGGCAGCGGGTAAACGGGGTTTGCCGCTGCGTTCGGCTTCGGGGTTTCCATCAGACAAAGTTAGGGATAATATGGCAGAAAACAGCAGACGGTGGGCGGAAATCTCCCGCAGGTACCGTACCTACATCAAACTCGAAAAGCGGCTGTCGGCCAATACGGTCGAATCCTACATGCGCGATCTGGAACAGTTCGCCCATTTCGTGCTGCGGATGTGGGACGTGCCGCCGCGCAAGGTCGAGTCGCAGATGATCGAGCGTTACATGGCGTGGCTCTACGACCGCGGCTGCGAGAAGAGTTCGCAGGCGCGTGCGCTGAGCGGTCTGAAAAGTTTTTTCAACTATCTGCTGCTCACCGATGCGATCGAGAGTTCGCCCTTGGAGTTCATCGAGATGCCCAAGTTCAGCCGCCGGCTGCCCGACGTGCTGTCGACCGCCGAGATCGACCGGATTCTCGCCGCAATCGACCGCACGACGACCAAGGGCGTGCGCGACGACGCGATGCTCGAACTGCTCTATTCGTGCGGACTGCGTGTCTCGGAGTTGATCTCGCTGAGGCTGTGCGATCTCTTCTTCGGCGAAGGGTACATCCGAGTGATCGGTAAGGGCGACAAGCAGCGGTTGGTTCCGGTGAGCGACACGGCCCGCGAAAAGATTTACGCCTATCTCGATTGCCGCAAAGGCGGCAGTTCGAGCGAGGAGACGCTCTTCCTGAACAATCGCGGCGGACGGCTTTCACGCGTGATGATCTTCACGATCATCAAGCAGGCCGTACTGCGCGCGGGTATCGACAAGCAGGTCAGCCCCCACACCTTCCGCCACTCGTTCGCCACGCATCTGCTCGAAGGCGGCGCTTCGATCCGGCAGGTGCAGGAGATGCTGGGGCACGAAAACATCATCACGACCGAAATCTACACGCACCTCGACAACGAGCACCTGCGCGAAACCGTCGAACGGCACCTGCCGATCTGATCCGGTTGCAACGGAGCGCTCCGTCGCACGAGTTGCGGCGGGACGATCGTCGCTGTCGGGATTCGCCGGTGCGCGTGCGCTTTCTGCCGCCGTCCGGCGATGGCCCGAATCGATTTCCGGGGAGGAGCTGCGGATCGGTATTTTATCTCTTGCGGCTCTTTCCGTGCGGGGGCGCACTGCGTCGGACGTCGCGTTTCCCTGTGTCGGAGTCGCGGCCGACGCCTTTCGGGGCTGTCGTCCGCCGTCCCTGCGGCGGTCGTGCGCCGGACTCCGCCGTCCGGAAAAAATACCCCTTCTGACGGCGTTTCTCCTCCTGCGAGCGTGCCACGTAAACCTTTTCGCCCGTATAGGGATTCTCGCCCGTGTAGAACATCACCGACGAGAGCGTCATCGGCGTGGGGGTCAGGTCCTGCACCTGTTCGAGCGTGAAATGCAGCCGGCCCAGCACCTTGCCGGCCAGCGCCTGCATGTCGCGTTCGGTGCAGCCCGGGTGCGACGAGATGAAGTAGGGGATCAGCTGGTAGTTGAGCCCGTTGCTGCGGCAGATCGAGCGGAAGTCGTCGTTGAGCCGCTCGAAAAGGGCGAAGGGCGGTTTGCGCATCAGCGCGAGCACCCGCTCCTCGGTGTGCTCGGGAGCGACTTTGAGCCGTCCCGACGTGTGATGGCGGACGACCGTCTCCAAGTAGTCGCTTCCGTCGAAGAGGTCGTAGCGGATGCCGCTGCCGATGAAGGCCTTCTTGATCCCCTTTACGGCGCGGATCTTGGCGTAAAGGTCGAGCAGCGGCCGGTGGTCGTTGTCCAGGTTGGGGCAGATGCGCGGGTGCAGACAGGAGGGGCGCCGGCAGCGGGCGCAGAGCGTGCGGTCGCGGCCGCCCATGCGGTACATGTTGGCCGAGGGGGCGCCGATGTCGGAGAGGTAACCCCGGAAATCGGGCATCGCCGCGATACGGCGCACCTCGTCGAGAATCGACCGCTCCGACCGCGAGTGGATGAACTTGCCCTGATGCGCCGAAATGGTGCAGAAGGCGCAGCCGCCGAAGCAGCCGCGGTGGATGTTGACCGAATGCTTGATCATCTCCCACGCCGGGATGTCGCCCTTGCCGCGGTAGCGCGGATGCGGCGCCCGTTCGTAGGGAAGGTCGAACGACCGGTCGAGTTCTTCGGTCGAGAGCGTCGCGTTGGCGGGGTTGACCACCACGTAACGGTCGCCCGTGGGTTCGACCAGTACGCTGTGCGGCTCCATGAGGTTGCTCTCCGTCTCGATGCGGCGGAAATTTTCGGCGAAGGCGTGCGGGTCGGCCGTGCACTCCTCGTAGGAGTGCAGCAGCAGCCGGTCTTCGAGCCGGTCGACGTAGGTGCGGTCGGCGAGGAACGCCACCTGCCGGAGTTTGCGCAGCAGCTTGGCGTTGTAGCCGTTGCGCATCGCCGCGGCTACCTGCTGCACGACGCGCTCGCCCATGCCGTAGATCAGCAGGTCGGCACCGCTGTCGACGAGGATCGAGGGTTTGAGCGCATCCTGCCAGTAGTCGTAGTGGGTGAGCCGCCGCAGCGACGCTTCGATGCCGCCCACCACCACCGGCGTGCGGGGATAGAGCCGTTTGAGGATGCGGGTGTAGGTCTCGACAGCGTAGTCGGGGCGGAAGCCCGCCGCACCGCCCGGGGTGTAGGCGTCGTTGCTGCGCAGACGTTTGTTGGCCGTATAGTGGTTGACCATCGAGTCCATGGCCCCGGCCGTCACGGCGAAGAAGAGGCGCGGCGTGCCGAACTTGCGGAAATCGCGCAGGTCGTCGCGCCAGTTGGGCTGCGGAACCACCGCTACGCGGTAACCTTCTGCTTCGAGCAGGCGGCCGATGACCGCCGCGCCGAAAGCCGGATGGTCGATGTAGGCGTCGCCCGTGAAGAGAACGACGTCCACCGAATCCCAGCCCCGCTGGCGGGCCTCTTTGACTGTGGTCGGCAGAAAAGCCATAGAGATCGGTTGTTTTCGTTTTACGGTTTTCGATCCGCGTCCGTCCGTTGCGGAGTGTCGTACGCGGACTTTTCTATTTTCGTTTCGACATTCCTTATTCCTTCTATCCCTTCCCTTTACCCTCGCGTCGTTCGCTTTCTGCGGCGGTACCCCGACATCCCGCGAACGGATACGGTCGGCTGACGGCGGCTCGGGTGCGATCTTTTCCGATTGTCGCCGGCAGCGCATCCCGTTTACGAAAATCCCCGCCCCGTCGGGGCAGGGAGGTTCGGCTGCGAGTGTGCGCAACCGTTACAATTCGCTCTCTTTGAGGCGCTCGGCGTTCTCGGCCACGATCAGGTGGTCGATGCAGTCCTGGATGTCGCCGTCCATGAAGGCCGCGAGGTTGTAGATCGTATAATTGATGCGGTGGTCGGTGATGCGCCCCTGAGGATAGTTGTAGGTGCGGATCTTGGCCGAACGGTCGCCCGTCGAGACCATCGTCTTGCGTTTCGATGCGATCTGGTCGAGGTATTTCGAATATTCGAGGTTGAAGACGCGCGTGCGCAGCTCCTCGAAGGCCTTGTCGAAGTTTTTGAGCTGCGACTTCTGATCCTGGCACTGCACGACGATTCCCGTGGGGATGTGCGTGAGTCGGATGGCCGAGTAGGTCGTGTTGACCGACTGCCCGCCCGGACCCGATGCACAGAAGATGTCCTTGCGCACGTCGTTCATCGAGATTTCGACGTCGAACTCCTCGGCTTCGGGCAGCACGGCCACCGAAGCGGCCGAGGTGTGGACGCGCCCCTGCGTCTCGGTGGCGGGGACGCGCTGCACGCGGTGTACGCCCGATTCGTATTTGAGCGTACCGTAGACGTTCTGCCCTGTGACCTTCATCACCACCTCCTTGTATCCGCCGGCCGTACCCTCCGAGAAGGAGGTCACCTCGTAGCGCCACCCCTTCGATTCGATGTATTTCGTATACATGCGGAACAGGTCGCCGGCGAAGAGCGCCGCTTCGTCGCCGCCCGTACCGCCGCGAATCTCCATGATGGCGTTCTTCGAATCCTGCGGGTCTTTGGGGATGAGCAGCAGTTTGATCTCCTCCTCCATGCGTACGATGGCCGGTTCCAGTTCGGCGATCTCCTCGCGCGCCATTTCGCGCATCTCCTCGTCCTTGTCGTTGGCGAGCACGTCCTTCGCTTCGGCCAGATTGGCCAGGGCCGTGCGGAAACGTTCCGACGTCTCGATGATCGGTTCCAGCTCCTTGTAGTCCTTGTTCAGCTGCACGAACTGTTTCACGTCGGCGATCACTTCGGGGTCGGTGAGCTTCTGCCCCAACTCCTCGTATTTGAGTTTCAGTCCGTCCAGACGTTGGAGGATCGAATTGTCTGCCATAGTCTCCCTTTCTCTTGTCGATTCGGGGACAAAGATACGAAAAGCCGAGAGCAGAACCAAATTTATTTGGTTTTGCCGAGGCGAAGTATCTACGGCGCAGCCAAAGTACGAAAAGCCGAGGGCAGAACCAAATTTATTTGGTTTTGCCGAGGCGAAGTATCTACGGCGTCAGCCAAAGTACGAAAAGCCGAGAGCAGAACCAAATTTATTTGGTTTTGCCGAGGCGGGGTATCTGCGGTGCCGCCGCCGATTGCGGAAACCCTCGACGGGGGGGGGCGGGCCGGCGGAGTACGGAAAAATACCTATTTGCAGGGATTGTTCCCGCAGGACGGATGTACGATCTTTGCAAAGAGGATTTACGGATAAACTTTCATACGATGAGAACAGGAATATTCTACGGCAGCACGACCGGTATGACCGAGTCGCTGGCTGCGAAGATCGCCGCCCGCACGGGCGTCGCGCAAACCGATGTGCGCAATGTCGCGGACGCTTCGGCCGACGAGGCCGAAGGGTACGACCTGCTGTTGCTGGGGTCGTCGACCTGGGGCTGCGGCGAATTGCAGGACGACTGGTACGATTTTCTCGATGCACTGAAACGGAAGGCGTTGTCTGGCAAGCGCGTGGCGCTGTTCGGCTGCGGCGACAGCGCCTCCTACCCCGATTCGTTCTGCGATGCGCTGGCCGAAATCCGCGACGGGCTGGAAGCGACGGGCTGCACCTTCGTCGGAGCGTTGGACGCTGCGGAGTACGACGGTTGCGCCTCGCGCATCTGCCGCGACGGGAAGGTCATCGGGCTGGCGGTCGACGACGGGGCGTCGGAGGCGGTCAACGACGCCCGCATGGAGAAGTGGATCGCCGCCGTCGGATTCTGAAATAGAAATTCTTATGAGCGCCGATGATTTCAACCGCCACACCGATCTGAAAATGCTGCTGCACCATATCTACGAATTTCAGAAAGGAGTTCGCCGGCTGGTGCTCTGCACGATCTGCCCGACGTGCGCCCGCCTGATGGCCGAGCGGTTGCAGGCGCGCCGGATCGACTATCTGGTGCAGCCGGTGACCGCGGACAAGGTCAATCTCTATTTCGGCCACCGCGCCTGTCTGGATGCCGTGCGGATGTTCGTCCACAAGCCGCTCAACGAGTTGTCGGCCGAGGAGGATTTCATGTTGGGCGTGATGCTCGGCTACGACCTTCCGATGCAGTGCGAGCGCTATTGTACCCGCAAACGGCGCCCGCTTCCTGCCGTCGGGGCCGGAGGCTGACCGGAATTCCTGCCATAGAAGCGGGGGCGGAGATCGGATCTCCGCCCCCGCTTCGTTTCGGCCGGACGAGGTCAATGCGAGGCGCTGTTCGGGAGCGTTCCGAGCCAGTCGAGCACGTCGGCGCGCCACGCGGTACGGTAGATGCGGTCGGGGTTGAAACCGCCGCCGTGGCCGCCGCTGGGGTAGATGCGCAGCGAACACCCTTTCACGCCGTTGCGTTTGAGCGCTTCGTAGAAGAGCGTGCTGTTGACGGGCGGCACGGTGCGGTCGTCGTCGGCGAGCAGCAGCAGCGTGGGCGGTGTCGAGGCGGTCACGCGGTTTTGCAGCGACCATTGCGCCTCGTCACCGGCCGTGCGGTCGGTGCCCAGCAGGTTGTCGAACGATCCCTTGTGGCATTTGCCCGGCTCGGCCGTGATGACGGGGTAGACCAGTACGGCGAAGGCGGGGCGTACCTCTTCGGGGAGCATCGTGGCGGCCGAAGCGGCCAGATGGCCGCCCGCCGAGAAGCCCATGATGCCCACGCGCGAAGGATCGACGCCGTACTCCGCGGCATGGTCGCGGATGTAGCGCAGTGCCGCTTCGACATCTTCGAGCGGCACCTGGCAATGTCCGTTGGGCAGGCGGTATTTGAGTGCGACGACCGTGATTCCTTCGGCCGAGAGCCACTCGCCCACTTCGTGTCCTTCGCGCGGCATCGAGACGAAGCGGTAGCCGCCGCCCGGGCAGACGACGACGGCCTGTCCGGTCGCCTTGTCCGGCGCTGCGGGATAGATGAAGAGTTCGGTGTCGACTGTGTTGTAGAGGTTGCCGTTTTTCTCTTTCTGGGGGCCTGCATCCTCGTTGGAGTGGGGTGCCGAGGTGTTGTCCCACAATTTGACCACCTTGACCTGGGCGGAGGCGGTCAGCGCCGCCGCGAGGGCGACGAGCGTCAGCAATCGTTTCATGGTTATCGGGGTTTAGAAGTTGGTTTCTGATCTTCGTGTGCAAGCATGGCCAGCCAGTCGAGAATGTCGGCGCGCCACTGTGCACGGTAGATATGGGCGGGGTCGAGTGCGCCGCCGTGGCCGCCGCTGGGGTAGATGCGCAGCGAGGCCGGTATGCCATGGCGTTTGAGCGCCGCATAGAACAGAACGCTGTTGACCGGCGGCACCGAACGGTCGTCGTCGGCCGCCAGCAGCAATGCGGGCGGCGTCGAGGCGGTCACGCGGTTTTGCAGCGACCATTGCGCCTCGTCGCCGGCCGTGCGGTCGGTGCCCAGCAAGTGGTCGAACGACCCTTTGTGGCATTTGCCCGGTTCGGCCGTAATGACGGGATAGATCAGCACGGCGAAGGCGGGGCGCACCTCTTCGGGGAGCATCGTGGCGGCCGAAGCGGCCAGGTGGCCGCCCGCCGAACACCCCACGATCCCCACCTGCGCGGAGTCGGCGCGGAAGTCCGGAGCCGTGCGGCGCAGGTAGCGCAGCGCCGCTTCGGTGTCTTCGAGCGGTACCTCGCATCGGCCGTTGGGCAGGCGGTATTTCAACACGGCGGCGGTGACGCCGTGTTCGGCCAGCCAGCGTCCGACGGCGTGGCCGTCGCCTCCGATCGAGAGGAAGCGGTAGCCGCCGCCCGGACAGACCACCGCCGCCTGTCCGGTTGCACGTGCCGGGTCGGCCGCATAGACGTACAGAACGGCTTCGGTCGTATTGAACAATCGGTCTTCCTCGACCCGCTCCCCGCCCCGCAGTCCGTTGTCGTGGGGTGCCGAGGCGTTGTTCCACAGCCGGACGATCCGCTGTTGCGCGCCGGCGGTCAACGCGGCGGCGAGTGCGGTCAGTACGAGGAGTCGTCGCATCAGAGGACGATATTGATGATCTTGCCTTTGACGACGATCACTTTTTTCGGCGCCTTGCCGTCGAGCCATTTCTGTGCGGCGGGCCGTGCGACGATGTCGGCCGTGATCTCATCCGGCGACGCCGTCAGGGCGTACTCCTGCTTGAACCGCAGCTTGCCGTTGATCATGACCGGATATTCGAACGACTGCTCGACCAGATAGCTTTCGTCGCAGACGGGATAGGGGGCGTCGCAGACCGACGCGGTATGTCCCAGCCGTTCCCAGAGCTCTTCGGCGATATGCGGCGCGAAGGGTGCGAGCAGGGCGACGAGCGGTTCGAGAATCGCGCGCTTGCGGCATTCGCCCAGTTCGTTGAGGCAGATCATGAAGGCTGCCACCGACGTGTTGAACGAGAAGTTCTCGATGTCCTCGCGGACCTTCTTTATGGTCTTGTGCAGCGTCTTCAACTCCTTCGGAGTGGGGGCCTCGTCCGTCACGGCCAGTGCGTCGCCGGCGTGGAAGAGCCGCCAGAAACGGCGCAGGAACTTGTGCACGCCGTCGATGCCGTTCGTGTCCCACGGCTTCGACTGTTCGAGCGGGCCGAGGAACATCTCGTACATGCGCAACGTGTCGGCGCCGTACTGGTCGACGATATAGTCGGGGTTGACGACGTTGAACATCGATTTCGACATCTTCTCGATCGCCCAGCCGCAGACGTATTTCCCGTCTTCGAGGATGAACTCGGCGTCGGCGAACTCGGGCCGCCATGCGCGGAAGGCGTCCAGATCGAGCTGGTCGTTGCGGACGATGTTCACGTCGACGTGGATCTCCTGCGTCTCGTAGGACTCTTTCAGGCCGAACGAGACGAACTTGTTGGTACCGACGACGCGGTAGACGAAATTCGAGCGGCCCTGGATCATGCCCTGGTTGACCAGCTTCCGGAAGGGTTCGGGCTCGCACACGCAGCCCAGATCGTAGAGGAACATGTTCCAGAAGCGCGAATACATCAGGTGGCCCGTCGCATGTTCGATGCCGCCCACGTAGAGGTCGACCGACCGCCAGTATTCGTCCGCTTCGCGGCCGACGAGCGCGCGGTCGTTGTGCGGGTCCATGTAGCGCAGGTAGTAGGCGGACGAACCTGCGAACCCGGGCATCGTCGACAGTTCGAGCGGATCGCCGTCGGCCGTCGTCCACCCCGCTGCGCGGGCCAGCGGCGGTTCGCCCTCTTCGGTGGGGCCGAAGTCGCTGACGGGCGGCAGTTCGAGCGGCAGCGCCGATTCCGGCAGCGGGCGGGCGATTTCGTCGCGATAGTAGATCGGGAAGGGTTCTCCCCAGTAACGCTGGCGCGAGAAGATGGCGTCGCGCAGTCGGTAGTTGACCAGCCGTTTGCCCAGTCCGCGCTGCTCGATGGCGTCGAACATCTTTCCGATCGCCTCCCTGACCTCCATGCCGTCCAGAAAACCGGAGTTGATGAGTTTGCCCTCCTTGGCGTCGTAGGACTCTTTGCTGATGTCGCCGCCTGCGACGACGGGCGTGATTTCCAGTCCGAAATGACGGGCGAAGGCATAGTCGCGCGAATCGTGCGCCGGCACGGCCATGATCGCTCCGGTGCCGTATCCCGCCAGCACGTAGTCCGAGATGTAGATCGGTATCTCGCGTCCCGTGAAGGGGTTGACGGCATACGAACCGGTGAAGACGCCGCTCACGCGCCGCGTCTCGGCGATGCGCTCGCGCTCGGAGCGTTTCTGGGTCTGTTCGAGGTAATCCTCGACAGCCGTCTTGTTTTCGGGCGTGGTGAGCTCGTTGACCCATTCGTGTTCGGGAGCGATGACCATGAAGGTGACGCCGAAGATCGTGTCGGGGCGCGTGGTGAAGATTTCGAGTTTGCGGTCGAAACCGCGCACGTCGAAGAAGACCTGTGCACCCTCCGAGCGGCCGATCCAGTTACGCTGGATCTCTTTGAGCGATTCGCTCCATTGGAGCGTTTCCAGCCCGTCGAGCATTCGCTGCGCATAGGCCGTCACGCGCAGCAGCCACTGCTTCATGCGTTTCTGTACGACGGGATAGCCGCCGCGCACCGACAGCCCGTCCTTCACCTCGTCGTTGGCCAGCACCGTACCCAACTGCGGGCACCAGTTGACCATCGTGTCGGCGCGGTAGGCCAGGCGGTAGTTCTGCAACACCTGTTCGCGCCGGTGCTCGTCCATGCCCGCCCAGTCGGCGACCGTGAAATGCAGTTCGGCGGTGCAGGCCGCATTCACCCCTTCGGTGCCGCTGCGGGCGAACGCCTCTTCCAGCTCCCCGATCGGGCGCGCCTGCTGCCTGTCGCGGCAATAGTAGCTGCCGAACATTTTCAGGAAGGCCCACTGCGTCCACTTGTAGTAGCCCGGGTCGCAGGTGCGCACTTCGCGGTCCCAGTCGAACGAGAAGCCGATCTTGTCGAGCTGTTCGCGGTAACGGGCGATGTTGTGTTCGGTGGTGACGGCCGGATGCTGTCCCGTCTGGATGGCGTATTGTTCGGCCGGCAGACCGAAGGCGTCGTAGCCCATCGGATGCAGCACGTTGAAACCGCACTGGCGCTTGTAGCGTGAGAAAATGTCCGAAGCGATGTACCCCAGCGGGTGCCCGACGTGCAGGCCGGCGCCCGACGGGTAGGGGAACATGTCGAGAACGTAGTATTTCGGACGTGCGGGGTCGACTTCGACGTGGTAGGTTCCGCGCTCCCGCCAGCGCTGCTGCCATTTGGGTTCCAGTTCCTTGAAATTGTATTCCATATAGTGTAAGAGCTAATTTTCCGGTTCGAGTGCGAGGACTTATGCGCGTGGCGCGTGTTATCGAGGATTCCGTCTGATCCGTGCCGAAACGCCGTCTGTCCGTGCCGAAATTTATCTTCCGGCAAAAATAATAAAATAAAATGAAGAATCGACCCTGCCGCGGCCTCAATATGGCAATTCGTGCGGAAGGGACGCCCCGAAAACGTCGTGGATATACGAACGCAGAAACTGCTCGAAAAGTTCTCCGAACTCTTCGAAGAGGTTCTCTCCAAAAAGGAGAGGGAGATCATGACGGTCTGACCGTTTGTTCCGATAACTTAACAACCGGACTTGCTGTCAGCAGGTCCGGTTGTTAAAGTTAGCCAGGTCCGACCTATTCGGCGGCCCGTACGATATACGAGAACTTGTACGAACTGCGCCAGAAGTTGTTGTAGAAATTGTTGCCCGGCGTATCGCCCGACGCATCCGGCAGGGCGAAATCGAAGAAAAGATTGCCCGAAGTATCCCTGCTGAAAGTCATCGTCGAGGTAATATTGTTCTTCGAAATCTTCATCTGGTTGGTCGAGAGATCCAACATCCAGTCGGACTCTCCGGCAGGGATCAGATGTCGCAGGCGCGGGTCCATATCCAGCGGAGCATCCTCGGTGTACTCGCCCGGATAAACACCCTTGAACGACCCGTATAGCCCGTCGGCTCCGGCGGCATTGATGATCTTGCCCGTAAATTTTCCGTCGACCATCTCTTCGTTCATCGTAATGGTGATGATGTTATCCAACTCCGGCGAGGCGAACAACCCGAACTCGGAACCGCCCATCGAAGTATCCCACTTTCCGGTACCGTTGCCGCTGATATTCTGGTCCAGGTATATCTTGATGTCGCTGACAGCCCACGTGCCGACATAGAACGGATCGTAGGGTTTGAGGTAGACCGTCCAAAGCACCTGTTTTCCGGTTTGGGAACGCACGATAATACGCGCCTTGCGTTCGGGATTCCGGAAATCGAGCGTATCGCCGTCGGAGACATCCGCCGTGGCATAGGCCGAAAGGGCCAGCGCCTCGACCCCGACCGCTTCCCACGGGTAATCGGCCTGTTCGAAGATATAGAGGGTCACGGTTCCCTGATTGTCGTCCACCCGTTCGATGGTGGCTTTACCCAGTTGTCCCGTCAGTTGGATGTCGAGGATCGAGCACTCGTTGCTCGGCTCCTTTTCGTCGATATCCTTCGTGCAGGAAGCTATAACCAGGCACGAAAGGAACAATGCAATATGTTTCAGATTTTTCATAATGCTACAAATTGGGATTCAGGTCTATTTCACGCTGCGGGATCGGATAGTAGGCGGCTTCGGCCTCGCTCAGTCCGGCAGCCTTGATATCGGTGGTCGTAACCGAGGCCGTGCGGCGCAGGTCGTAGAGCCGGTTGCCCTCGAAAGCCAGTTCCAGAGCACGTTCTTTAATCACGGCTTCGCGGAATTTATCCGTCGTCATTCCGGACGGAAGCGGCGTAACGCCGGCCCTTTCGCGGATACGGTTCACATAGGCCAAGCCCGCTTCGGGTCCCGCCGCTTCGGCATACACCAACGCAATGTCCGAAAAACGGATCAGGTAAGGTCGGGCACTGGTGCGTTCGCCGATAAAATCAGGGTCGACGTACTTGCTCGAAAAGTATCCCTTGACCTGATTGGGTACGATCGGATTTCCGGAAGCATCGTAGATGTCGCGGTGAATCAACTCGGTACGACGTTTGTCTGTGGTGCTGAACTGCGTTTCGACGAATTCGTCATTACAGAGGAAAACACCCCAACCGTTGCCGTTGGCCCGCTGCAAGTCACCATTGCCGTAACGGATGTAGAACGGTACGGAGTTGTTCGACGGCAGGAAAAGCAGGGGCAGTTTGGAGTAGTTACCCTCCTGCGTACCGCTGCGGTCGATCGGCATGATGAAGATATGCTCGGGCCCCGTGGGTTTGTCCACGTCGTAAATATCGCGCAGGTTGGTGTCGAAATCATACACGTTCTTGTAATCACGGACAACCTTCCCCGCCCAATAGGCGGCGCTGTCGTACATGATCTGAGGCTCACGGCGCATCTCTGTATAACGGTGAACGTTGTGCTCCTTCGAAGACGCGATGGTCAGGTAGGCCTTTGCCATCAGCGACTGCGCAGCCACCTTGTCCGCCCGTCCGAAAACTTTGTTGACTTCGAGCAGGTTGTCCGCCCGGGTCAGATCGCCTAAGATCAGATCATAAAGCTGGTCGAGGCCCGTTGCCATCGGAGGCGTTGTCTGCGATAGCTCCGCCACCATCTTTGTCTGCACGGGCACGATGCCGAACGTGCGCACCAGATTGAAATAGTTCCATGCACGCAGGAAATAAGCTTCGCCGAGAATTCGGCGGCGCGCCGTCTCGCTCAGCACCGAACTGTTTTGGATATGGTCGATCACCGTATTGGCTCGGTTGATCGCGATGTAGCAGTATTTGAAATAGTATTGCAACTGCTCGGTCTCGCGGTTCGCGATCCAGTTCTCAAGCTGATAGACATCACCCGCCTCGTCGCTCTTGGGCGACATCGTCTCGGTGGGGATGTCGCCGATGTAGAAGATGCCGCGTGAATATTCGAGGAACGTCAGGGCATTGTAGGCATAGAGAAGACCCGACTCGGCATCGGTCTCGCTCTTGTAAAAATTGTCGTCGGAATAGAATCCGTACGGCTCCTCCTGCAGGTCGCACGCTGTGAGCAACCCGCAGAGCGAAATGATATAAAGCAGATTTTTCATAATCGTAGTTTAGAATTTCAAGTCCAGACCGATGGCATATTTCCGCAGTCGGGGATAACCGCCCCAGTAGATACCGTCGACACCCACTTCGGGATCGTAACCGTCGAATTTGGTGAAGGTATAGGCGTTCTCTATATTGGCGAACACGCGCACGCTGCGAATAAAGGCCTTGCGGACGGGAATCGTATAGCCGATATTGATGTTTTGCAGGCGGACGAACGAACCGTCGTGGACGAAGTAGTCCGAGAACAGGTAGCTGCGCGTCGAATTCAGGCGCGGATATTCGTTTGTCGGATTGTCGGGCGTCCAGCGCTTGATCTTCACGCGCGGATCGTAAGTATAGCCGTTATAAATGACGTCGTTGCCGAATACGCCGTTGAGAAATACCGACACGTCGAGATTCTTGTAGCGGAACGACAGGTTAAGGCTGGCTGTGAAGTCGGGATTCGGATCGCCGATGATGCAGCGGTCCCGGTCGTCGATGGCATAGTCTCCGTTTAGATCCACGTATTTGAGCTCGCCGGGCTGGTCCTTGCCGTCGGAACTCATGAAGCCAGGGTCCTCTCCCTGCTGGATGATACCGTTCACCCGGTAGCCGTAGAAGACATACATCGGATAGCCGATGGCATAGACGCTCGGATTGCCGTTGAACATCGACAGCGACTGGCCGCAAACCTCGTACTGCATGCCCGTGAGGTAATCGGTGCTCAGGCCACTCGAAACGGCATTCCCCAGATCGGTCACCTCGTTGCGGTTCCGCGAGAAGATGAACGTCGCGGAAAAGGAGGTATTCTTCCGGCTGACGATATCGCCGTCGAGCGTGAGTTCGAAACCGCGGTTACGGATATTGCCGTCGTTGACCCACATCTTGTCATAACTGCTCGACAGCGGCAGGTATTTCTCACGCAGCAGATCGGTAGTGTACTTGTCGTAGTAATCCATCGTCACGCGCAGGCGGCGTTTGAAAAAGGCGAGGTCGACACCCAGGTTCCACTGGCGGGTCGATTCCCACCTCAGATCGGGGTTGGCAATGCCGCCCCAGAGGATATAGCGGTCATTGGCGCCTTCGCGGCCGGCTTCATAGCCCGGGCCGATGGCCGTCTGCCATTTGTCCGCGAACCAGTATTTCTCGGTTCCGTAGCGGTTGAGCGTCTGGTAAGGCGAAATGCCCTGATTGCCCGAAATTCCCCAGCTGGCCCGGATCTTGAACTCATCGAAAACGTTGAGCTTCTGCATCCACGGCTCATTGTGGAGTTTCCAGCTCACGGCGCCCGAAGGGAAATAGCCCCACTTGTTGTTTTTGCCGAATTTCGACGAACCGTCGGCACGCATGGTGAACGTGAAGAGATATTTATCGTCGAGCACGTAGTTCAAACGGCCGTAGAACGAGAGCAGTTTACTATTCTGATACGTGTTGTTTATCACGTTCTTCTGGGGATTGCCCGCACCCATGTTCTCATTGCCGAGGGCGTCGTTCACGAAATCATAGGCCGTAGTGCCGAGCGTCCGGCCCATGTTGTAGTCGAAGGAGTGTCCCGCCATGACCGACAGGTTGTGCCGGTCGGCAAAAGTCCGCTGAAAAGTAACATAGGTCTCGCTCAGCACATCCTGCGACAGGGTATTGTTCATTTGCGCGATACCGTTCATGTCGTGCGCCTCCTGCGAAGTGTTCGAAGCGTTGTAGACATCCTGCACGGAGGTCGAATAGTTGTAATTGAGCTGCGTGCGGATCTTCAATCCCTCGACGATCTCCCACTCGGCTGCCAGCGACGAAATGAGGTCGCGGCCCTGCGTCTCGTTCTTGACGTTGTCGGAGATAATGAGCGGATGGCCGAAGTCGGTTTCCGAAGCGACGAAATAATTGCCGTCCTCATCGTAAACGGGCCATAACGGGTTGCGGCCGTATTCGAGCGTGTTGTTTACATGACGCTTGTGGATCGAAAGGATGTTCGAGGTCTGAAGCGTGAAATTCTTGGCCAGTTTGTACGAACCGTTGAGCGTGACATTGCCTTTGCGGAAATTATCTTTCTTGTAGACACCTTCGTCGTCGAAATAATTAAGGCTCAGATTGATCGCCGCCTTGTCGGTGGAGTGCGACAGCGTGGCCGTCGTATTGTTGACCACGGCCGTACGCATGCAGAGGTCGGCCCAATCGGTGTTCGACCACTTGCCCTGTTGGATCTCGATGAGTGACGGATAGTAGGTGCCGTTGTTGTACTGACCTGTGTAGAGGGCCGGCAGCCCGGCGTTGGTCAGCTCCTCGTTGGCGATCTGCGCCATTTGCAGCGGGTTGCGCCAGACGTTGAGTTTGTCGGTGAACTGCCCGATGGTGGTCCGGTGGTTCACCGAAACCTGAGTCGACCCGCCTTTGGCGGTGCGGGTCTGGATCAGGATCACGCCGTTGGCGCCGCGGGAACCGTAGATGGCCGAGGAAGAGGCATCTTTCAGGATCTCGATCGATTCGATGTCCGAGGGGTTGATCTGCGACAGGTTGCCGGCGTCGCCGATGGGGAATCCGTCGACTACGATCAGCGGGGTGTTCGAACCGTTGAGCGAACTGTTGCCGCGGATACGCACTACGGCGCCCGCCCCGGGATCCTGCGAAGTGTTCATGATTTGCAGTCCGGCGGCACGGCCCTGCAACAGTCCCTCGATCGACGGGGCCGAGATGTCCTTGATGGCATCCATCTTCACGGAAACGACCGATCCGGTCAGGTCGCTCTTTTTCATGCTGCCGTAACCGATGACGACCACGTCGTCGATCAGTGCCTCTTCGGCCTCGAGCACGATATCGAGGAAGGTCACTCCTGCCGTAACGGCGACCTCGCGGGTTTTGTAGCCGACGAATCCGACGGAGAGCACGGCTCCGTTCTTGGCGCGGACCGTGAAATTACCCGCAATGTCGGTACTGGTTCCGGTTGTCGTTCCCTTGATAATGACGCTGGCTCCGACGAGCGGCTGTCCGTCGGCCGTCACGCGCCCCTGAATCTCAACCTCATTCTGGGCGGATGCGCCGACAGTGAGGAAAAGGGAGGCGAAAAGCGCCAGAAGCCATCTGTCCCGCAGGCGTAGGTTTGCTGTATTCATGGTGTCTGAGTTTTAGTGTTTTGTTTGATTGTCAATTTTACCGTCGAGATAGTCGCTGGCATAGATGAATGTTCCGGCGCTCCATCCCAGCATCGTGGGCATGTCGTATTCGTTGCTGACATTGATGTTCCCCTCCCGGACATTGTACTTTTCCCACAGGTTATGGGTTTCGCCGAAGGTCTTCACGACCATCGCAGCGTATTTCTCCGCAATACGCCGTGCGTCCTGCCTGTAACCGTAGGCATCGAGCCCCCGGATGGCCAGATAGACGACCGGAGGCCACGTATTGGGATAAGACCACTGGTAGTCGTAGTCATAAGGTTCGTCCTCGCATACGGCGATTCCGTATTCGAACTCTAACCGTCCGAGCGCCTTTTTCACGAGGATTCGGGCCTGTTCCGCATCCGGAATTCCGGCATAAAGCAGACTGAACACTGCACCCGAAACGACCGTCGAACGGCGGCCGTTGACGAAGTCGTAGTCATAATAAACACCATCCTCCCCGAGGCAGTAGCGGTTTATCAGCCCGCGACGCTTTTCGGCCCGTGCCTTCCACGTTCCGGCAGCCTTGGAATCGCCCAACAGAAGGGCGTAGCGGGCGAAGAGCGTTTCGTAAATATAGAGATTGGCATTGAGGTCTACCGGACAGAAATCTGCACAACGGCGTTCGAAACGGGGATTGAAGTCCCAGCCCGACTCTGCCTCGGCGGCAAAATGCGTCCCCAGTCGCAGAATCTCCGTGTCGGAAAGTCCCCGGTTGCGAAAATCGGTATTGAGCCGTTGCCCTCCGGTAGTGACGAACTCCTGTTTGAGTTCGTCGCTTGCAGACGAGGAGTAGCGGTTGAGCCCGACAGGCGTAATGCGCTGCGTCATCCAGAAGTCATACTCCTTCTGCAAGGTCGTAAAAGCTCCGGCCAGCCAGTTCGTGTCTTCGGTCTGTTCGAAGATCCGGTCGACCATCATGCAGAGGAAAGGAGGCTGTGAGCGGTTGAGATACCACGTCCGGCTGCCATTGGGCATATAGCCGTATCGGTCGACCAGATAGAGCATGTCCTCAGTGTTGTTTTTCGCCAGATCGAGGCGTCCGTCGCGAACGAGCCCCTCGTTGGTGAAATAGGTATCCCAATAATAGAGTTCCTGAAAGGTCTGGCTGACGCTGGGAACCGTATAGGGGCGCGGCAGCCCGATCAGCGTCTGCGAATCGGCCGGATTGTACTGTACCGACGCATCCCACGACGTGCGGATGAAATCGCGCACGCAGGCGATCTCCTCCTGCGAAACCGACGGATGATGTCCACAGGAAACAGCGGTCAGTGCCAGCATGCTCCCCAGAAAAGTTCGTATTTCGTTCATCTCTGGCGGGGATTATTCATAAATGCCGGCTATGTCCTTCTCCAGCAATATCTGCTCCCCTGCGACGAAGGTCTTGAAATCCTCCTCCGAAACGCAGCCCGGATAAGGGCCGAAGAAATGATTCGTATCCTTGTTCCGCCAGACCAGCACATAGGCTACGGGAATGCCCGCAATGGCTTTCGAAAGTTTTTCGGTCCACCATTTCGACTGGGAGGTATTGTTTTCGAGCCCGGTCTCCGTAAACGCGAACGGCTTGTTTTTCAGGTAGGCGATATGTTTAAGCAGGCGCATCAATCGCAGGCCGTTGGTCTCGATGGCCCAGGAACTGCGGTCATAGGCATCCAGACCGAGTACGTCGACATAGGCATCGCCCGGCCAGAATTCGAGATAGTTGTCCTGCGAACTGACGATATCGGGCGAGTAGACATACAGCAGGTTATGCACGCCCTTCGTATCGCGCAGGTATTCGAGCGTAAAACGCCACAGGGCGATATACTCTTCTGCGGTGCAGTTGCCCTTACCCCACCAGAAACCGTTGCCGGTGTGTTCATGGAACGGACGGAACAGCACCGGGACATACTCTCCGGCATCGGTCCTGAGCGAGAGCATGAAAGCGGCAACCTTGTCCAGCCAGCCGCAGTATTTTTCGTGCAGGTCGCCGCCGGGAATAATCCGTCCTACGGCGGCAGTCACGTCCCAGGCCGTGCCGCCGGTAGCGGGGTTGGTCGTATGCCAGCCGATGGTGGTCACGCCTCCGCGGGCATAAGCTTCGAGAATACGGTTGCGGATGTCCGTGAATTTATCGCCGTCGATGTTTTTCGCATCGTTGTCCACCCCGGTCGGAGAGTTGGGATCCAGATCCCACAATTCGATCTGGGCCAGATCCCAGCCCATCATTGCGGGATAGTCGCCGCAGATACTCTTCACGTCCGAGCGGTCGACATCGCCCGACCAGCCGATACCGTAGAGCGACGAACACTGGTGTCCGAAAAGCGTACCGCCGTTTTCGGCAATGCTGCGCAGGTTGCCGAGCAGGTTACGGGTCTGCACCGTAGCCTGCGAGTCGGTCGTCGCAGCGGGAGCCGGCTGGGGTTCCGGATATTCGCGGTCGGCAATATCACTGCATCCGGCCGCGACCAGCCACGACAGATAAAGAATTTGTTTCCACATAATTATCAGCTATTTTAGGTTAATTGTCAGTGATACATGTCAGGTAATTGACTTTCGAACAGAACGGGCTGTTCCCGATTGGCGGCAAACTTCCTGAAATCGGGTTCCGAAGCGTGTCCGTGCCAGGGACCGAAAAAGTGCGTCGGACGGTCGTGGGCGTTACGCCATACCAGAACATAGCTCAGCCCCTTGCCGCGGATGACCGGCAGCAGCCGCCGGGTCCACCACGCTGTATCGGGGATGCCCTCGAGTCCGGTTTCGGTGAAGGCCGTCGGTTTACCGTGTTCGCGTCCCAATCGCTGCAAGGTCGAAAGCATTCGTTCTCCGCCCGACAGGAAATCCCAATCCTGCGGGCGGTGGTAGGCGTCGAGCCCGAGCACGTCGACCCATTCGTCGCCCGGATAGCGTTCCGTATAGTGCTCCGCATCGCGGTACAGGTCTGGTGAATAGACGTAGAGGAGATTGTGCACTCCCTTCACATCGCGCAGATATTCCACCGTGAAGCGCCATAAAGCCTTGTATTCGTCGGGGGTACACTGCGCTTCGCCCCACCAGAATCCGCTGCCGGTGTGCTCGTGGAACGGACGGAACAGCACCGGAACACACGTTCCGTCGGCACTCTTCAACCCGACGAAGAATCCGGCCAGACGGTCGAGCCACAGCCGGAATTGGGCATGGTTGGCGCCGTCCGGGAGAATGGAACTCACGGCCGTGGCGGTTTTGCCGTCCCAGGCGCTGGCTCCGGACTCGGGATTCTGCGGATGCCAACTGACCGTATTCACGGCTCCGCGCCCGTAGGCGGCACACAACAGACGGGTGATCTCGGCGAAAGGAACGTCGTCGATGCTTCGGTCGGCCCCTGTTTCAAGTCCTCCGAGCTCCCACCCGAAAACAGCAGGGTAATCACCGCAACACTCCCTGACGTCGGAGCGTCCCTCCTCGTATTTCCAGTCGTGTCCATAGAGGGCGTCGTCCTGATGCCCGAACATCACCCCTTCGTCTGCAATCCGGAACAGGTTGCGGTAGAGGGCCCGCGTTTCAGACGTGGCCTGTGGATCCGCCGGAAGAGGCGGAGTGTCCGAACAAGCGGCTGAAAATGCGGCAAAGACTATAAAAAGCAGTTTGTTCATTGTTTAAAGCAGGTTAAAGCGGTTCGTCAGATGATGATCTTCTTTTTATCGTAGTATTCCCGGAAATCGTGGGGTGTGTAGCCCTTGTATTTCTTAAAGATCCGGTTGAAGTTCGATAGGTTGTTGAACCCGCATTTGAAGGCGATCTCCGCGATCGTGTTGGCCGGTTCGTCGATCAGCCGTCGGGAAGCCGCACTGATGCGGATATTGTTCAGGCAATCGATGAAGTTGTATCCCGTACGCCGCTTGATGAAACGGCTGAACGACGGTTCGCTCATGTTGACCAGCGCCGCCATCTCCGAGAGTCGCACGGGGCGGTGGTAGTTGCTGTTGAGATATTCCATAATGGTCCGCATGCGCCGGCTGTCGTAGGTATCCTCCAGTTTGCTGAAATGCGAATGCGACAACACGGTATACGCCTGATCGTGGGCCAGCTGGTTGAGCAGCGAAAGGAAGATCAGGATCGAGTTGAAATTATCCGTGCTATTTATCAACTGGTGAATCCCGGATTCGCTTTGCAGGATCGTCTTTTCGGAAAATGCGATCCCGTGCTGGGCATCCTGCAGCATCTTCTTGATCGGCGCGAACTGCTTCCGGTCGATCAGTCCGCTGCCCTGGAACAACTCGGGCGAAAACTGAATCGTCACCTCGTAGATTTCCGCTCCCGGGGCCAGATTGCCGTCCATCCACGCATGTTCCAGATTACTGCCCGTGATGAGCACCATCTCACGGTCGCCGATGTCGGCCACATGATCGCCGACGATGCGCCGTGCGCCGCGCGCTCCGATGATATAGTTGAGTTCGTATTCACTATGGATATGTATCGGGAAGTTGAAGTTACTCTTCCGCCGTTCGAACACGACGAAGCTGTCCTGCTTCGAGATGGGAGGTACCTCCGTAAGGATATTGTAATTTGCCATAGTCGTTCGCTTTCCGATTTCAGTTTTTTGTAAGCAGCCGTTCGATACGCCGGATCAGTTCCATGCACATCCGGCTGTTGTGATAGGGGCATTTCCAGAATCCTGCCTTGTCGTCGTCACGATTGACCGAGCCGTCGGCGCGGACGCTCCAGAACCATTCACCGTTTCCGCCGTCGAGCAGGTGCGTCCGGATATACTGCCATGCATCGTGGCTCCGCCGCAGGAATGCCTCGTCGCCGGTTCGTTCGTACATATTGAAAAAACCGACGACAGCTTCGGCCTGTACCCACCAGTGACGGTCCGCATCGATGCGTTCCGTCTGCGGATCGTATTCGTAGATCAGACTTCCGTCGGGTCTCAATCCCTCGACGGCCGCGGCTGCCAGTGCCTCGACCACGGGACCGACATCTGTCGTAACCTGCGGTTCTCCGAGTACGAGGGCGGCTTCGTCGATGAGCCACGATGCCTCGATGTCATGCCCGTAAGAGACCTTCCGTCCCTGTGGCTGCCACCGTGCATCGAAAAAGAGGTTCAGGTGCCCCGTCTGCGGATCGAAAAGCCGGTCGGTATGGATGTGAATCAGTTTCCGGACCGCCGTCGCAACCCGATCTTCACGCCAGACCCGCAGCAGGTTCGCGTAAGGTTCGAGCAGGTGCAGGTGCGTATTCATGCTGAAGTAGGTGTTGGCATCCTTCTCGCTCAGACGCATGTCTTCCAGCGGCTGCCAGTTCCGGGTCAGTGCTTCGACGTATCCGCCCCGCATTGCATCCCAGACATGCTCCTCAAGCGATCCGAACAAAGCGGCGGCTTCGTCCAACGCCTCCGGGTCACCCGTCGCCCGGACATATTCGCTCAATCCGTAAACTGCGAAACCGATAGCATAGCTCTGTTTCTTGCCGCAGACCGGACTTCCGTCGGGAGCTACCTCCCAGTAGACCCCACCATGTACAGGGTCGATCAACCAGAGAGCCAGAAACTTCCGGAGCTTGCCGGCTGCGTGCAGGTATTCAGGCCGTCCGGTCATTCGGTAAGCTGCCGAGAAGGTCCACAGCATCCGCGCGATCAGGACTGCGCCCTTCCCGGCTTCGGGATGCGCTTTTCCGCGGCCGTCGATACGTCCCGCGAAATGCACCCCGTCGCCCAGAAATGCCATCCAGAAAGGCAGGATGTCGCAGGTCAGTTCCTCCGACAACTCCTCCCGCCATTGTACAAGCATCTTTTCCATCATTCGTTCGTTTTCCGACGGAGGTTGAGTTCCGTCGTTATTCGCTCCATACGTTTCTCGCCGAGCGGGTAGAAAAGGACTGCCGCTGCGGCCAACAAGCATCCGGCGGCCGGAAACCAGCTCATCATTAGCCGTACGCCTGCTATCGCCTCTCCGCTCTGCACCGCAGCCGACTGATCGTAACCGAATGCTGCGAGCAGCCAACCCGTCACAGCCCCGCCCAACGCCCAGCCGAGTTTCTGGGACATCGACGAAGAGGAGAAGATCAGTCCCGTCGGCCGTCGGCCGCTGCGGTATTCCTCGTAATCAACGATATCGGCATACATGCTCCACAACAAAGGCAGCACGACGCCTGCCGCAACGCTGACGAGCGCCTGCAAGGCAAACAGCCATCCCAGTTCGGAAGGCTCCAGCCGGAAGAAGAAGAGGCTTAGTACCGCTGCCGCACCCATTGCCGCGGCAAATGCTCCTTTCTTGCCGATGCGCGCCGCCAACGGCACGGCCAGTGCCACTCCGGCCATGTTGCCCAACTGACCCAGCAGCAGGTAAAGCGTTCCGAGCGTCCAACCCAGATGGGGCAGTTTATAAGCGCTCCGAACATAGTCCGTGAAATAGAAAATCGCTACCCCGTCGCGGATCGAGTTGAACAGCAGCACCGCCACTCCTGCGACCAGAAGAATCCACCACGGAGCGTTGCGGGCCAGGCTTTTCAGGTCGCGGCCGACCGATCCCTCCGCCAGCTGCGCGTCGTCGACCCGAATCCGTTCGCGCGTCCAGCGGAAGCAGAGCCAGAAAAGCAGGGCGCAAATCGCTCCGATAACGGCCACGGCGCAAGTCCACGCCTCCGGCATCCCCGATATGGCCACGTCGCTCCCCGCGACGCTCCCGCTCAACCGGTCGGTATCTCCGCCGCCGAGCCGTCCGGCAAAGAAATCCACCAGCGGCTGCAACAGCATGAAGGTCACCAGACTGCCCACATAAGCGAAGAACATCCGGTAGGAGGAAAACGTATTGCGTATCTTCGTATCGGGCGTCATCACCCCGAGCAGCGAGGCATAGGGGACGTTGACCATCGTATAGACCATCATCATGGCCGTATAGGTGATATAGGCCCACGCCAGTTTCCCCGTCATCCCGAAATCGGGAGTCCAGAACGTCAGCACTCCGACCGCGGCGAAGGGAAAGGCACCCCACAGCAGGTAAGGACGATAACGCCCCCATCGGCTGCGGGTACGATCCGCCAGCAGGCCCATGATGGGATCGTTGAGCGAATCCCAGATACGGGTCACCAGGAACATGGTCCCGGCGGCAGCCGGCGTGATGCCGAACACCTTGGTGTAGAAAAAGAGCAGATACATGCCGAATATCTTCCAGAACATGCTCGAAGCCATGTCCCCGAAACCGTATCCGATCTTCTCCCGGAATGTGACGCTGTTTTTCATCGGTTGTTCTTTCTTTCGTAATCCAGATTCCGGTCGATCAGTTCATTCAACCGCTCAACGGAAGCAGCCGTTGTAAGGCCGTCGGACGGCGTATGCAGGCAGTAGTCCACAAGCCTGTCGACAGTCGATGTCGCCACGTGCATGCGGGTGTCGCTTGACGCATAGTAGAGGAATACCCAGCCGTCGTCATCGGCGATCCAGCCGTTCGAGAACAAGACGTTCGACACGTCGCCCACTCGTTCTTCGCCCTCCGGTGCCAGTGCATATCCGGCCGGCATGGCGATCAGTCGCGAAGGATCGTCGAGGGCCGTCATATACATGTAAAGTACATAGCGGAGCCCCGCCGCACAGGCGCGTACGCCGTGGGCCATATGCAGCCACCCCTGCGGAGTGCGGATCGGATGGGGGCCTTCGCCGTTCTTCACCTCCTTGATCGTGTGATAGAACCGCACGTCGATAATCTTTTCATCGCGGATTTCCGCGCGGGTCATGTCGTCCACCAATGCCCATCCGATCCCGCCGCCGAGGGCTCCGGCGGCAATAAACCCCTCCTGAGGACGGGTGTAAAGGGCATATTTCCCGTTCACGAATTCAGGGTGGAGCACGACGTTGCGCTGCTGCGTGGGCGACTTGATGTCGGGGAGGCGCTCCCAATGCACGAGATCCTTCGTCCGGGCCACACCGGCCGTCGCCACGGCTGACGACAGATCGCCCGGGGCTGCCGACGGATCGTGCCGTTCGGCACAGAAGATGCCGTAAATCCAGCCGTCCTCATGGGCCGTAAGGCGCATGTCGTAAAGATTCGTTTCGCTCTCGTCAATCGGGGGAATCGTCAGCGGATGGTCGCGGAAACGGAATCCATCTATCCCGTTATCGCTTTCAGCCAAAGCGAAAAAAGATTTGCGGTCGTTCCCTTCGACCCGGACTACCAGCACGTATTTGCCGTCGAACTTGATTGCTCCGGCATTGAACGTTCCGTTGATCCCGAACCGCTCGAGCAGAAAAGGGTTGGTAGCAGGGTTCAGGTCGTAGCGCCAGAAGAGCGGCGTATGTGCGGCCGTAAGGATCGGGTAGGTGTAACGAGTCCATACGCCGTTGGAATCCGCGGCCGGATTCTTCCTGCCGATCAACTTTTCATGGGCCGAACGCAGGGCTGAAATACGCTTCTCGAAATCAGAATTTGTCATAAAACGGATAAAATAGAGTATTTATTTTACTCCCGTGTGATCCGCAGGGCGAATCCCCCGGCGGGAGCTATCGTTATTTCCAACGTGCGATCCATTCCCAGCGTACGGGTTACACGCTGGTAATCATGTCCATACTTAGCGGCATTGGTGCCGTCGCAGAAGATCTCGGCCGTAAAGTTTCCGTCGCCAAGAAATCCGAGGTCGAGCGTCACCGTGCGGCCTTCGTGCCCCGTAAGGCCGCCGACGTACCAGACATCCCCTTTGCAGCGGGCGACGGCCGCATACTCCCCGAGGCATCCGTCAAGCGCCACGGTCCGGTCCCACACCGTGGGAACGCCGCAGATGAAAGCCGTACATTCGGGTTCCCGGTCGTAGTTGGAGGGCGAATCGCAGAGCATCGACAGCGGCGCATGAAAAACGATGTATTCAGCCAGCTGGCGGCAGCGGGTGCCCTGACTCATCGGCTCGCTGCGACGCGGAAAGAAGTGCCCCTTCGCGGCGTTGAGCATGGCTCCCTGCGTGTAGTCCACGGGGCCGGCGGTCATTCGGATGAACGGCATCGTCACATCGTAGGTCACCTGATCGACCGACTCTTCCGACCATTTCATCTGTTCCAGTCCATGTACGCCTTCGAAATTGACGACGTTGGGATAGGTGCGTTGCAGACCGGCAGGCTTATATATACCGTGGTAGTCGAGCAATAGTCCGTATTTGGCGGCGGTAGCCGCCCCGCGGTAGAGGAATTCGGCGATCTGCTGGTCATCACGGTCCATGAAGTCGACTTTGAATCCTTTGACGCCCAATGCTGAGTAATGGCGGCAAACCTCCTCCATGTCGCGGTCGAAGGCGCGGTACCCCGCCCATAGGATGATGCCGACGTCCTTCTCCTTCGCATAACGCAGCACCTCTTCCAGATCGAGGCGGTCGCTACCGCCCGACATCAGGTCGGTCTTGTCTTTCGACCATCCGTCGTCCATCACCAGATATGCGATTCCGTTGCGGGCCGCAAAATCGATGTAATGCTTATAGGTCGGCGTATTGATCCCGGCCTCGAAACCGACGCCGTGGAGTCCCCAGTCGTTCCACCACTCCCAAGCTGCCAATCCAGGGCGTATCCACGACACGTCTTCGAGACGCGACGGTTCGGCCAGCCGCATGACCATGTCGTTATCGAGCAGTTGCCGGTCCTCGCGGGCAATGAGGATCGTTCGCCACGGGAACGAAGCCAGGGGTGCGGCCTTGGCGATGAAATTGTCGTATTCATCCACGACGTTTTGGAGATTGTCATGTCCGCCGTCATGCGTACGCTTCGGATACGGTGCGAAAATACCGCGCAGGGAGTACCCCTGACCGGGATAATTGAAGTACATGCCCGGATAGGCTTGCAGGTCGGCCTCGGTAAAGCAGAGTTTCACACCGTCGTCGGCAGCCACGACCAGTGGCAGGAAAGCCAGTCGTGCAGGATCGAGCTTCGAAAGTCGGGTTACGGTATAGAGGTTCTCGAACGAAGTCTTGAACTGGCTCCCGAAAGGGACGATCTCAGTACCGTCGCAGTCCCGCACATAGGGTACCCAACATGTCCAGTCCTCCGGAAAAGCGACGCCCGCCTCTTCGGAAGCGACAACCAGCGACCGGTCCGTCGTGGAAATGAATCGGTAGGCGACTCCATCATCGTAGGCTCGAAGTTCGATGGCGAAACCTTGCCGGAAATCAGCCCGCAGCCAGTTATAGTGGTCTGCGACCCGCTTTTTAATATAAAAAGGCGTCGCAAAAGAAGTATCGACCATCCCTTTGCGGATGCGGGACGGCTGCGCCGAACCTCCCCACACGGTCCCGTCGTCCAGCGTCATCGCCACCGGCGTAGGAGCCACGACCGTTCGACCGTCGACACGGACCTCGTAGGCGATCCGGTTCCCGACCGTCAGTGTAATCCCGATCGTCCTGTCGGGAGAATGGATCGTATAACTTTTTTCGCAGGCGGCGGAAGCAATGCCAGAAAGCATTGTAAATAAATAGATTGCGACTATTCTTTTCATGGCTTATAGGTAATAAACAGGTTTACGGAAAATTCCGGATACACGAATAAAACAACAGGCGTCTCCCGTTTGTGCTGTGTAAAAATAAAGGTTTCACAAGGGTTCTGCAACGGATGTGATGCAGAAGGATTGAAAAGTATTATAATTGGATGGGATAATACCATTTTAACACCCATGAGGCAGGAAAGATACACCCGACGTCATCAAAATACCTCCTCAAAGTTCCTTAACAGCCCGAAATAACCCGAACCGCCCTGCTTTTATCTCCAAGTCCCGGAGACAGCGAACCGTACGAATGATACTTTTTCATCAAATGCTTGTACCATGCGACGCTTTTCATGGTTATCCGGTTTTTATCCTCTATTTTTACGTTTGTAAATAAATTCGTTAACGAACCTAAACCAGCCAGTATGAAACATCTTTGGAAATACATCGCGGGCGCGTTGGCTTTTGCACTTCCCGTCGCCTCGTGCAGCGACGACAACACGTCGGACTTTCCCGACAAGGAATGGGGCGAACTGACGGCTCCCGTGCTCACGGTCTCGGAAGAGGAGATAACGCTTGACGCCAATAAAGCGGATCAGGAGGCCCTGAAATTCTCGTGGACGGCTGCTTCGGTCGTGACCCGCAGTTCATCGGTCGAGTATGATCTGTACCTGAACATAGAAGGCGAGGATTTGTTCAAAGGGATAAAACGGGAGTGGGGAGGGGAAGCCGGCCTGACGATCTCGTTCACGCACGAGGAACTCAACGACCTCATCATAACGACCTTCGGCGGTAAAAGCGGCGAACGTTTCGCCTTCCGGGCATGCGTCTATGCACACACCGACAATTACCTTATCGAGGACAAAACCTCGGAGGAGGTAGCTTTCGCTGCCACGGCCTACGCTGCCGAAGTGGTGAAGCCCGCATCGCTCTGGATGAAGGGAGGCGCCTGCGAATACGGCTGGGACAAGGCGATCGAGTTGCCGCAAGGCGACGCAGGCACCTACACGGCAGAGAACGTCGTGCTGAAATTCGGCAAACCCGCAGACAACAAAGGCTTCAAATTTTACGTCGAGGAGAATGGCAGCTATCCGTTCTACGGGCAAAAGATCGACGGCGAATTCGGTCAGATCCAGACCTTCGCCATCGCCAACGACGGGGATTCGCAGTTCTATCCCTTGCAGTACGACTACACGAGCGGCATCTACACCGTACACGTCGACCTCAATACCATGCTGCTCACGCTGACCCGGACGGGCGACGTCACGGAATTTGATCCCGAAACGGCGCTCTACATACTGGGCGACAACATGGAGAATGGCTGGGATATGGTCGAGGCGAATGCCCTGCTCCTTGTCGGGGAGAATATTTATGAAAACACCAATATTTATCTCAAACCGGAAAGCAGCTTCAAATTCTATTTCTACGACTGGACGGAGTACATCCGTGACGAGGCAGCCGGCGAATACTGGACCCTTATGAAAAAGGGCGGCGATGACGGTGACATCCGCTTCATCCCGGGTGATCAGGGGCTCGGCGAAGGCTACTATACCGTGCGCGTCGATCTCAACACCCTGAAAATCACCCTCACGGGCGGCACTGCGCCCTCCTATCCCGAAACGCTGTTTCTCTTCGGGCCGGCTACGGAGGCGGGATGGGATCTCGGCAACTTCATTCCCCTGACGAAAACGAGCAACGGGGTATTTCAAGTCAAAGGTGTAAACATCGACGTCGGCACGGCCAATCCGGACGACAACAAGGGCAACGGATTCAAATTCGGGGTTTCGAACAGCGAATGGAGTACCGAATACGGCGCCAAGGAGGCTTTCGACGACCACGACGGACAACAGGGTTACCGCGGCTGGGAACTTGCGCAAAGCAGCAATCAGTTCTATCCCCTGCTGATGGGACAGGCTTCCGGAGTATACGACATTACCGTCGACTTCACGACGATGGTGGTACGCTTCGAACCGTCTCAGGGCCCTGATTACCCGACTGCACTCTACATATTGGGCGATGCGATGCCTCACGGTTGGGATTTGGGTCAGGCCGTGGCGATGACCCAAACCGCTCCGGGAATCTTTACGGCGGAGAACGTTCCGGTGAAGGTCGGCACGGCGAATCCGGACGACAACAAGGGCAACGGATTCAAATTCATCATTTCGAACAGCGAATGGAGTACCGAATACGGCGCCAAGGAGGCTTTCGACGACCACGACGGACAGACGGGCTACCGCGGCTGGGAACTTGCGCAAAGCAGCAACCAGTTCTATCCCCTGCTGATGGGATTCGGAGACGGAAACTACCGGATCACGGCGGACCTTACGACCATGACAGTCCGGTTTGAAGCGATGTAACGAACTTCCGGTGTCCGAGTATTATGGTGAAAATCCGGCCGATTGTACATCGGCCGGATTTTTTTCTTACCTTCGGCTCGACTTTTATCCGTCGGAAAGTCCTGCCAAAATCGCAAGCAAGACGGTTTTGGGATGGTAGACTTATACCTTCGTATCGGCTGAATTTTGCAAATAAAGAAAAACAAATCTACGAATTCGAGGCCTGCGCGCTCCTATTCATACTCTTCGGCATACGGAACGCACTCCCTCGGGGATACGTCGAACTCAACGGCCTTTATGCGTGGGCGGGAAGTGTCTGTCCGGCCGTCGAGTTCGTCATCACGTCCGAGTCGACGCTCCGGAGCGAAATCGTCGTCTCCCCTGTTGAAACCCTTCGACAGCGAGCACGTGACCTTCGCCATTTTCATGAGCGAATCCCGCCGCTTCTTCGAGGAATATAACCGAGGGTGGCACCTCGGGGACAATGTCGGCATGATGGCCTTCGACATGTCGAAACCCTGTATCGAAAACTGGAAACTTAAATTCGGAAACTGCTATTGCAAGGGTTACGGCATGACGATCGGCCTGTGCGTGAATTGCGAATACCGGTTCGCCGGGCGATGGCTGCTGGCGGCTTACTTCGGTAGGTCTGGATGGACAGCCGCTACAACGGCTATTCGGACGACGGCCGGATCGATACACACACCTCCGTCGTCCCGTATAGCCCGAATACCCCGACCCATTCGACAGCTCCTTGGTGTGGCATCCCAACAAGATCGGTCTCTCAGTCGGCTACCTCCGCCTACGACGAACCGTCTGACACCGGCGTCGGGCGACTATTCGCGGGGACGCACGCGCTCCGTCCCCTGAGTTCGCGCTTGCAACCGGCTCATCGTTTCACGGCTCCGGTATCGAGTCGGATTCCTTATGCCGTGAGACGACAAAAAAGCAGGATGACTTGCACTTTGCTTATAGCCAGAATACCCCCCCCCGGATATGTCGGTCGGTGTAAAATTATGTAATGCAACGCATTGAATCCTTATTCGGCGTGCCTGTTTTTTCGGAGACGCAAGGTGCCCCGAATAGGCTGCGGGTAATATGCGTTTGTCTACATTTGGTCGCGTTACTCTCGAAAATATAAAACCCTGCAAATGAATATTTTGCAGGGTTTCCGTTTCCGTCGCTTTGGTGGAGAATACGAGATTCGAACTCGTGACCTCTTGCATGCCATGCAAGCGCTCTAGCCAGCTGAGCTAATCCCCCGTTTGCGGGACAAAGATAGCGAATTTTTCGAAATGCCCAATAACCTCGTTGAAGAATTTGTAATTTTTTCACTCCTTCACTCCGGAGAGTATGCCGGCAGAGGTTGTCCGGCTCTTTCGCGGTGCCGGCAGTCGGAATTGGGTGTACGACGATTGCGGCGGATACGGCGGCAGACGGGCGGGGCGGAGCCGCTTCCGGCCCGATGCGGAGTGCGTTTGCGAAGAGTGTTTTCGAGGTGGTCCGGAAGGGGCGTTTCCCTCTGCTAACCGGTTGTCGCAGTCCGGTTTGCCGGCATCGGGAATAAAATTGTATAAGCTAAATTATATAATTGTTTAAAAATAATAAGCAAAAAGAATCGCAAAGCAGCTAATTCGCTGAAAAAACGGCGAAAAAAGCGGGCGTATATATGGTTATTCGAATTTTTTCATTACCTTTGCAGTCCATTTCGGATGTTATGGAAACCGGAATCGGGCCGAGAAGCCTGATGAAAATTAACAAATTAAAGGACAAAAACGTTTAAGAAATGCCAACTATTCAACAGTTAGTACGAAACGGACGAGTTGCCTTGCAGGACAAGAGTAAGTCCCCGGCACTCGCTGCGTGTCCCCAGCGTCGAGGCGTTTGCACCCGTGTGTATACGACGACCCCGAAGAAGCCGAACTCGGCGATGCGTAAGGTGGCGCGTGTAAGATTGACCAACGGCAAGGAGGTCAACGCCTATATCCCCGGAGAAGGCCACAACTTGCAGGAGCACTCCATCGTGCTGGTCCGCGGCGGTCGTGTGAAGGACCTCCCCGGCGTGCGTTATCACCTGGTGCGCGGTGCGCTCGACTCGGCGGGCGTGGACGGCCGTTTGCAGCGTCGTTCGAAGTACGGTGCCAAGCGTCCCAAGGCAGGAAAGAAATAATCGGTTAAAGAAAAGACTATAAACGACAATGAGAAAAGCTAAGCCAAAAAAGCGAATTCTACTTCCGGATCCCAAGTTCGGCGACGTGCTCGTAACGCGTTTCGTGAACAACCTCATGCTGGACGGTAAGAAGAGTATTGCCTATTCGATTTTCTACGACTCGCTGGAAATCGTGGGCAAGAAGATGAAGGATGCTGATAAATCTCCGCTGGAGGTCTGGAAACAGGCTCTCGAGAATATCACGCCCCAAGTCGAAGTGAAATCGAAGCGTATCGGTGGCGCGACATTCCAGGTTCCTACGGAGGTTCGTCCGGAGCGCAAGATTTCGATTTCCATGAAAAACCTTGTCCTTTACTCGCGTAAGCGCGCCGGCAAATCAATGGCTGAGAAGCTTTCGGGCGAGATACTGGATGCCTACAACCAGCAGGGTGCCGCCTTCAAACGCAAGGAGGAGATGCACCGCATGGCCGAGGCCAACAAGGCGTTCGCACACTTCAGATTCTAAAACGGGTAGAGACAGATGGCAACACGAGATTTACACTACGTTCGCAATATCGGTATCATGGCTCACATCGACGCCGGTAAGACCACTACTTCGGAGCGTATCCTTTTCTACACGGGCAAGACTCACAAAATCGGCGAAACGCACGAGGGGTCGGCCGTGATGGACTGGATGGCTCAGGAGCAGGAACGCGGTATCACGATCACCTCGGCGGCTACGACCGCATTCTGGAACTACAAGGATCACCAGTATCAGATCAACCTGATCGACACTCCGGGACACGTCGACTTCACCGTCGAGGTGGAGCGTTCGCTGCGCGTGCTGGACGGCGCCGTGGCTACCTTCTGCGCCGTGGGCGGCGTGGAGCCCCAGTCGGAGACCGTTTGGCGTCAGGCCGACAAATACAACGTGCCGCGTATCGGTTACGTCAACAAGATGGACCGCACGGGCGCCGATTTCTTCGCCGTATGCAGTCAGATCAAGGAGCACTTCGGCGCTACGGCGCTTCCGATCGTTCTGCCGATCGGTGCGGAGGATAAATTCGAAGGAATCGTAGACCTTATATATAATAAGGCGTACTACTACTACGACGACAAGACCGTCCGCGACAATTTCGATATCCGCGAGATTCCGGACAACATGAAGGCCGAGGCCGAGGAGTGGCGCAACAAGCTCATCGAAGAGGTCGCCGCTACCGACGACGCGCTGATGGAGAAGTTCTTCGAAGACCCCGCGTCGATCACACCCGAAGAGCTGATCGCCGCGATCCGCAAGGCGACGATCCAGATGACGCTCGTGCCGATGCTCTGCGGCTCGTCGTTCCACAACAAGGGCGTGCAGAAACTGCTCGACTGCATCATCGCGTTCCTGCCGTCGCCGCTGGATCTGCCTGCCGTCACGGGTATCAACCCCAAGACCGACGAGGAGGTTGTCCGCCACGCTTCGGAGGACGATCCGTTCTGCGGTCTGGCGTTCAAGATCGCTACCGACCCCTTCGTGGGCCGTCTGGCGTTCGTGCGCGTCTATTCGGGAAAACTGGATGCCGGTTCCTACGTGCTCGACACGCGCAGCGGCAAGCGCGAGCGTATCAGCCGTATCTACCAGATGCACTCCAACAAGCAGAACCCGATCGAGACGGTCGTTGCGGGCGACATCTGCGCCGCCGTCGGTTTCAAGGAGATCCGCACGGGCGATACGCTCTGCGCCGAGAATGCGCCGATCGTGCTCGAACAGATGACCTTCCCCGAGCCGGTGATCGGTCTGGCCGTCGAGCCCAAGACGCAGAAAGACCTCGACAAGCTGGGCATCGCACTGGGCAAGCTGGCCGAAGAGGACCCGACCTTCACGGTTCGTACCGACGAGGAGAGCGGACAGACGATCATCAGCGGCATGGGCGAGCTTCACCTCGACATCATCGTCGACCGTCTGCGCCGTGAGTTCGGCGTCGAGATCAACCAGGGTGCCCCCCAGGTCAACTACAAGGAGGCGCTCACCACGACCGTCCAGCACCGCGAGGTCTTCAAGAAGCAGACCGGCGGCCGCGGTAAGTTCGCCGACATCATCTTCGAGATCGGCCCTGCCGAAGAGGGCAAGATGGGTCTGACGTTCGTCGACGAGGTCAAGGGCGGCAACATTCCCAAGGAGTTCATCCCCTCGGTTCAGAAGGGCTTCGAGGCCGCCATGGCCAACGGTGCGCTGGCCGGCTATACGATGGACTCGATGAAGGTTACCCTCAAGGACGGTTCGTTCCACCCGGTCGACTCGGATCAGCTTTCGTTCGAGATCGCAGCCCGCAACGGCTACCGCCATGCGGCTCCGAAGGCCGGTTCGGTCATTCTGGAACCGATCATGTCGGTGGAGGTGCTCACTCCCGAGGAGAGCATGGGCGACATCATCGGCGACCTGAACAAGCGCCGCGGCCAGATCCAGGGCATGGAGTCGAAGGGCAACGCCCGCGTCGTGAAGGCGAAGGTTCCCCTGTCGGAGATGTTCGGCTACGTGACCGTGCTGCGTACGATTTCGTCGGGCCGCGCCACGTCGTCGATGGAGTTCTCGCACTTCGAGGAGGTTCCCGCTAACCTTGCCAAGGAGATCATCGAGAAGAGCGGTCACAAGAATAAGGATATAGAATAAGCAAACCGATATGAGTCAGAAAATTAGAATCAAATTAAAGTCTTTCGACCATAATCTCGTTGACAAGTCGGCCGAGAAAATCGTCAAGACCGTGAAGAGCACCGGCGCGGTAGTGAGCGGTCCGGTACCCCTTCCCACGCAGAAGAAGATCTTTACCGTCAACCGTTCGACCTTCGTGAACAAGAAGGCCCGCGAGCAGTTCCAGCTCTGCACGTTCAAACGCATCCTGGACATCTACTCGTCGACGGCGAAGACGATCGACGCGCTGATGAAGCTGGAGCTTCCGTCGGGTGTCGAGGTGGAGATCAAGGTCTGATTTTCGACCGCTCCCGAAGATCGAGGCGGGCTTGGAGCCTGTCGGCGTAGCGGGAGCGCCGAATGCGGGCGGATGTTTTCCGCCGGAGCGGACGCAGCGCGCCGGATTGCAGCCGCGAGGTCGGGCCGGACGGTGCCGCCGCCACCGGAAGGCGGATGCCGCGGACGGAAACAATTGATTCGACGTTTTCATTAAGCCGAGCGCAGAGCCGAACTTGTTCGGTCTATGCCGAGGCGGGAAAACGAAGGATGGGATTCAACGTTTTCGTTAAGCCGAGTGCAGAGCCGAACTTGTTCGGGCTATGCCGAGGCGAGAAAACGAAGGATGAAATTCAACGAAACCGATATGGGAGGTGAGCGGTAGTCCGCCGATTCCTCCCCGAATGCGAAAGCCGGAGAGGGAGTCCCCGAAGGGGTGGCTCCCGACTCCTGCGAAAAAATGGAAATCACTTTATTAACAAACTTTAAAGACTAAAATGTCAGGACTAATTGGTAAAAAAATCGGAATGACTTCCGTTTACAGTGCCGAGGGTAAGAACATACCATGCACTGTTATTGAGGCTGGTCCGTGTGTGGTTACGCAAATCAAGACCCTCGAAAAGGATGCTTACGAGGCCGTCCAGATTGCCTATGACGACAAAAGTGAAAAGCACACCAGCAGCAGTTTGTTAGGACACTTCAAGAAGGCGGGCACCACTCCCAAGCGTAAGATGGCGGAGTTCAAGGACATGCCGGAAGTGAACCTCGGCGACACGCTCACCGTGGACATCTTCTCCGAAGAGGACTGGGTGGACGTGACCGGGATTTCGAAAGGCCGCGGCTTCCAGGGCGTTGTGAAACGTCACGGTTTCGGCGGCGTCGGCGGTCAGACCCACGGTCAGCACAACCGCCAGCGCAAGCCGGGTTCGCTCGGCGCCTCGTCGTATCCTTCGCGCGTATTCCCCGGCAAGCGTCTTCCGGGCCGGATGGGCGGCGAGCAGGTGAAGGTGCTCAACCTCAAAGTATTGAAAGTAATCCCCGAGAACAATCTGATCCTCGTCAAAGGGTCGATTCCGGGAGCAAAAGGTTCTTATTTAACAATCGAGAAGTAGTCATGGAATTAGCTGTATTGAACACTGAAGGAAAAGAGACGGGTCGCAAGGTTGTCCTCGCGGACTCGGTATTCGGCGTGGAGGCTAATGACCACGCTATTTACCTCGACGTGAAGCAGTATCTGGCCGACCAGCGTCAGGGTACCCACAAGTCGAAGCAGCGCAACGAAGTCGCAGGTTCGACCCGCAAGCTGAAGCGCCAGAAGGGTACGGGCGGTGCCCGCTGCGGTTCGATCAAGTCGCCTCTGTTTCCCGGCGGCGGTCGTATCTTCGGTCCGGTTCCCCGCGATTATAGCTTCAAGCTCAACAAGAAACTCAAACAACTGGCACGCCGCAGCGCGTTGACGTACAAGGCTCAGGCCGGCGCCATCCAGATCCTCGAAGCCGTCAGGATGGAGGCTCCGAAGACCAAGCAGGTCATCGCCTTGACCGAGGCGTTGAAGGTGGCCGACAAGAAGGTGTTGCTCGTACTGCCCGAGACGAATGTCAACCTGCAGCTCTCCTGCCGCAACATTCCGTCGATCAAACCCGTGCTGGCACAGAACGTCTGCACCTACGATCTGATGAACGCTTCGGCCGTCGTGATGGTCGAGGGCGCCGAGAATGTGTTGAATGTAATGTTAGCTTAAAACGTAAACAGACATGGAAATCATTATTAAGCCTATTTTGACCGAGAAGATGACGGTTCAGGGCGAAAAACTGAATCGCTACGGTTTCATCGTTGATGTAAGAGCTAACAAGTTGCAGATCCGCAACGCCGTCGAGCAGATGTACGGTGTGGTCGTTACGGACGTCAACACCATCAACTACATGGGCAAACTCAAAAGCCGTTATACGAAGGCCGGTTTGCTCGAAGGTCGTGCTAACAACTTCAAGAAGGCGATCGTCACCTTGAAGGATGGGGACAAAATCGATTTTTACAGTAATATCTAAGGAAGATGGCAGTAAAAAAGTTTAAGCCTGTAACCGCAGGTACAAGACATAAGATTGGCGGAACGTTCGACGAGATTACCACCAGCGTTCCCGAGAAGTCGCTGCTGAGCGTCAAGAAGAGCTCCGGCGGTCGCAACAATACGGGCAAGATGACGGTTCGCTACATCGGCGGCGGTCACAAGCAGATGTACCGTAACGTGGACTTCAAGCGTGCCAAGGACGGCGTTGCCGCGACTGTAAAAACGATCGAATACGACCCGAATCGTACCGCACGTATCGCGCTGATCGTCTATGCCGACGGTCAGAAGAGCTACATCATCGCTCCCAACGGCCTGCAAGTCGGCCAGACGGTGTGCAGCGGCGCAGGCGTGGCGCCCGAAGTGGGCAATACGCTTTTCCTGAGCGAGATTCCGCTGGGTACGATCATCCACAACATTGAACTCTACCCCGGTCAGGGTGCCGCCATGGCGCGTTCGGCCGGTTCGTATGCTCAGCTTTTGGCTCGCGAGGGCAAGTTTGCCATCATCAAACTGCCTTCCGGCGAGACTCGTATGGTACTCGTAACCTGCCGTGCGACGATCGGCGTAGTGTCGAACGTCGACCATTCGCTCGAAAGTTCGGGCAAGGCAGGTCGTGAGCGTTGGCTCGGCCGTCGCCCGCGCAACCGCGGTGTCGTGATGAACCCGGTGGATCACCCGATGGGTGGTGGCGAAGGTCGTGCGTCGGGTGGTCACCCGCGTTCGCGCAAGGGTCTGTTGGCTAAGGGTTATAAGACTCGCAACCCGAAGAAGACGACCTCGAAGTTTATTATTTCACGTAAGAAAAAATAATTAAAAGAGTAACATAATGAGCCGTTCATTAAAGAAAGGACCGTTTATCGACCCGAAGCTCGAGGCGAAAGTCGTCGCTCAGGCGGAAGGCAATAAGAAGTCTGTCATCAAGACTTGGTCGCGAGCAAGTATGATTTCGCCTGACTTCGTAGGTCAGACGATCGCTGTCCACAACGGAAACAAGTTCATTCCGGTGTACGTAACAGAGAACATGGTCGGTCACAAGCTCGGCGAGTTTGCTCCGACGCGTAACTTCCGTGGTCATGCGGGTAACAAGAAAAAATAGGTAGACAATGGGTGCAAGAAAATCTGAAATGGCCAAGAAATACAAGGCCGAGAAGCAGCAGAAGGCCATAGCCGTTCTGCGCGATTGCCCGACCTCGCCCCGCAAAATGCGTCTGGTCGCAGACATCATCCGCGGCGTGGAAATCAATAAGGCACTGGGTATCCTCCGTTATTCGAAGAAGGAGGCCTCGATCCGTGTGGAGAAACTGCTCAAGTCGGCGATCGCCAACTGGGAAGCCAAGAATCCTTCGGAGCGTCTGGAAGATACGAAGCTGTGCGTCAAGGAGATCTTCGTCGACGGCGGCCGGATGCTCAAACGTATCCAGGCAGCTCCCCAAGGTCGCGCACACCGTATTCGCAAGCGTTCGAATCACGTGACGATCGTAGTGGACAAAATGGTAATCGCAGAAAACAAGTAGCACAATGGGACAGAAAGTAAATCCGATAGCAAATCGTCTTGGTATCATTCGCGGTTGGGACTCCAACTGGTACGGCGGCAAGGACTTCTCCGACAAGCTGGTCGAGGACGCCAAAATCCGCAAGTATCTGAATGTCCGTCTGGCCAAAGCTAGCATTTCCAAGATTATCATCGAGCGCACGCTCAAACTGGTCACCGTCACCATTTCGACGGCCCGTCCGGGTATCATCATCGGCAAGGGCGGCCAGGAGGTCGACAAGTTGAAGGAGGAGTTGAAGAAGCTCACCGGCAAGGAGATCCAGATCAACATCTTCGAGGTGAAGCGTCCCGAGGTGGACGCCGTGATCGTGGGTCAGAACATCGCCCGCCAGCTCGAGGGCCGCGTATCGTTCCGCCGTGCCGTGAAGACGGCCGTCGCTTCGACGATGCGCATGGGTGCCGAGGGCATCAAGGTACAGGTGTCGGGTCGTGTCGGCGGCGCCGAGATGGCCCGCAGCGAAACGATCAAGGAGGGACGTATTCCGCTGCACACCTTCCGCGCCGATGTGGACTACTGTCTCACCGAGGCGCTGACCAAGGTCGGTATCCTCGGCGTGAAGGTCTGGATCTGCCACGGTACGGTATACGGCAAGCGCGACCTGTTCGAGATCGCCGGTGCTTCGGCTTCGCAGCACGGCGGGCAGCAGGCTCCCCAGGGTCGTGGTCCGCGTGGCGGCGCTCCGCGCAACAAGCGTCGTAACAACAACAATAAGTAGTAAGTAGGACCTTTTAAAGCGAAAGTACAAGTATGTTACAGCCAAAAAAGACCAAATTTAGAAGAATGCAGAAGGGTCGTATGAAGGGTATCGCTCAGCGAGGCAACCAACTTGCATACGGTTCGTTCGGCATCAAGGCACTGGAATCTACATGGATCACGGGTCGTCAGATCGAGGCTGCCCGCCAGGCCATCACGCGTTACATGAAGCGTGAGGGCCAGATCTGGATCCGCATCTTCCCCGATAAACCCATCACCAAGAAACCCGCCGAGGTTCGTATGGGTAAAGGTAAAGGTAATCCCGAGGGATTCGTGGCACCCGTTACGCCCGGACGTATTCTCTTCGAGGCGGAGGGCGTACCCATGGAGATTGCACAGGAGGCACTTCGTCTCGGCGCTCAGAAATTGCCTATTACGACCAAGTTTATTGTACGGCGTGACTACGTCGAATCATCAATCTAAGAGTGTAAGACATGAAAAGTGCTGAAATAAAGGAGCTCTCCGTGAAGGAGTTGCAGGAGCGCATCGAAGCCCAGAAGGCGCAGCTCACCAAGCTGAAGGTACAACATGCCGTATCGCCCGTCGAGGACCCCTCGATCATCAAGAAATCCCGCAGAGACATCGCTCGTATGCTGACAATTCTGCGACAGAAGAACCCTAAATGTTAATGACCGTTATGGAAAGAAATCTTAGAAAGGAACGTATCGGGGTGGTTGTCAGCAACAAGATGGAGAAGACCATTGTGGTTGCAGTGGCGCGTAAGGTGAAGCATCCCATTTACGGCAAGTTCGTGAACAAGACGACGAAGTTCGCCGCCGAGTGCATGGACGAGACCTGCAAGGAAGGTGATACCGTTCGCATCATGGAAACCCGCCCGCTGAGTAAGACGAAGCGTTGGAGATTAGTACAAATCATTGAAAGAGCGAAGTAGTTATGATACAACAAGAAAGTAGACTCGTAGTAGCTGATAACAGCGGTGCGAAGGAGGTCCTTTGTATCCGGGTGCTTGGCGGCACGAAGCGTCGTTATGCATCGATCGGCGATAAGATCGTGGTGGCCGTCAAGAGCGCTTCGCCCTCGGGCGACGTCAAGAAGGGTGCCGTGTCGAAAGCTGTCGTGGTGCGTACCACCAAGGAGATCCGCCGTGCCAACGGTTCGTATATCCGGTTCGACGACAACGCCGTGGTGTTGCTCAACAACCAGGGTGAAATCCGCGGTACGCGTATCTTCGGTCCCGTCGCCCGTGAGCTGCGCGACCAGTACATGAAGATCATCTCGCTGGCACCTGAAGTATTGTAATTAAAAAAATCACAGAACAGTTATGTCAGTCAAATTACATATCAAGAAGGGCGACATGGTTTATGTCATCACAGGCGACAGCCGCGGCCAGCAGGGGAAGGTGCTCGCAGTCGATCCCGAAAAGCAGCGTGCCATCGTCGAGGGCGTGAACATGTGCAAGAAGGCCGAGAAGCCCAATGCGAAGAATCCGCAGGGAGGAATCGTTGAGAAAGAGGCTCCCATCCATATCTCTAACTTGCAGGTTCTCGACCCCAAGAGCGGCAAGCCCACTCGCGTAGGTCGCAAGGCCGATGCAAAAGGTAAATTAGTTCGTTACGCTAAAAAGTCAGGGGAGGAGATCAAATAATGGCATACGTACCTACACTCAAGACACAGTATAAGGAGCAGATCATCGCCGCCCTTATGAAGGAGTTCGGTTACACGAGCGTGATGCAGTGCCCGAAACTCGAGAAGATCGTCATCAATCAGGGTATGGGCCAGGCCGTCGCCGACAAGAAACTCATCGACGTCGCACAGGCGGAGCTGACGCAGATCGCAGGCCAGAAAGCCGTCCAGACCAAGTCGCGCAAGGACATTTCGAACTTCAAACTCCGCAAGGGGATGCCCATCGGCGTGCGCGTCACGCTGCGCGATACGAAGATGTACGAGTTCTTGGAGCGCCTGATCGCCGTGGCGCTGCCCCGTATCCGCGACTTCAAGGGTATCAACGAGAAGTTCGACGGCCAGGGCAACTACACCCTCGGCATCACCGAGCAGATCATCTTCCCGGAGATCGACATCGACAAGATCACCAAGATCTTCGGCATGGAGATCACCTTCGTAACGACGGCCAAGACCGACGAAGAGGCTTATGCGCTGCTGCGCGAGTTCGGTCTGCCTTTCAAGAACGCTAAAAAGAACAACTAAGCTCTATGGCAAAGGAATCAATGAAGGCACGCGAGGTAAAGCGTGAGAAACTTGCGAAGCGTTACGCTCACAAGCGTGAGGAGATCGCTGCGAAGGTCAAGAGCGGTGAAATGGATCACGAGGAGGCTTGGATCGCACTGTCGAAACTGCCGCGCAACTCGAATCCCATTCGCCAGCACAACCGCTGCAAGCTGACCGGCCGTCCGAAGGGATATATCCGTCTGTTCGGTATCAGCCGTATCCAGTTCCGCGAGATGGCTTCGGCGGGTCTGATCCCCGGCGTGAAGAAGGCGAGCTGGTAGTATATTCGTCCGATCCGGCGCAGATGCTCTGCGCCGGATCGGATGTTCCTGATAAACGAGGTTCAAGCACCGAGGGTGCCGTAGCCTGTGAAACCGGATGCGGTGCGGCGCGAGAGGAGGGGGCCGAGAGGCGACCTCCGCATCGGAGTGCCGCCGCAAGAGCGGGTCCGAAAGGACGTGCCGCAGCGACGATCCGTCGGGAGTGACGGATAAGGAGAGACGGAGAAGGCGTTGAGGAGGCGGAGATAGTCCGTGAAAAATGGAGACGTCTTTTGCCGGATTTCCGTCGGAGCCGGTTTCGGAAGTGTTGAGCCTTATACGGGTGCGGAATCCGTGTAGGAGAGGTCGCAAAACCGGGGAAAGTGCCGTCCGATTGACGGTAACTTCGCGGTGGCGGACGTCGACGAAAGATTCGGCATCGGGTTACGGAATCCCGTGCGGAGGTGCTCCGGAGAGGCCGGAACGAAGCGGACGGACGGGGCGAATCCCCCGACGGTCTTCGGGTTCCGGCGTCGGAAGCGGGAGCCGTTCGCTGAGGCGAACCGCCCGAAAGGCGGTTTTTACGGCAGGCTGTTCCGTACGGATATGTTAGTTCACGATGCGTGTGCTAACATTGTCCGTATAGACCGGCGGCTTTCGGATCGGGGGCACGGCGGCGCGGAACGGATCCACGGCATGACGGCACGGGCGGAAATCGGCAAAAAACGGGCTGATTCTTAGTTTATTCCGGATTTTATGCGTATATTTGCGCGCTTGTCGTGCGCGGTATGCGTATGCGCGGGAAGCGGAAAACGAGGACGCGAACGACGGCTCGACGCCGTAAGACGCTGACTTACAAATTTTAACGACAAACTTTTATTTTTTTAATTTTAACTTCTAATTATCATGACTGATCCTATTGCGGACTTTCTGACCAGAATTAGAAACGCGGTGAAAGCCAACCACAAGGTGGTTGAAGCTCCCGGTTCCAAAATTAAACAGGAGATCACCAAGATTCTCTACGAGCAGGGCTACATCCTCGCTTACAAGTTCGACACCGATGAGAAGGGCCACCCTTCGATCAAGATCGCGCTGAAATGGAATGCCCAGAACAAATGCAACGCCATCAAGGGGCTCAAACGCGTGAGCCGTCCGGGTCTGCGCAAGTATGCGTCGGTGGCTGAGATGCCCCGCGTACTCAACGGCCTGGGCATCGCCATCCTTTCGACTTCGAAGGGGATCATGACCGATGCGAAGGCGCGCAAGGAGAACGTCGGCGGCGAGGTGCTGTGCTACGTCTTCTAAGGGCGGTGCAACCGGAAACTGGAATTTTTAATTAAACAACTTAGTACAAATGTCAAGAATTGGTAAATTACCTGTAAACTTGCCCGCCGGCGTGACCGTCACGGTATCGCCCGACAACGTGGTAAGCGTGAAAGGGCCTCTTGGGACACTGAGTCAGAAGGTTGATTCGGACATCAAGGTCGAGGTAGGCACCCACACCGAGGTACACACCGGCAAGGAGGTTCCTGCCGTGCTCGTATCGCGTCCGACCAACCAGCCGCGTCACCGCTCGCTGCACGGTCTGTATCGTGCGCTGATCAACAACATGGTCGTCGGCGTATCGAAAGGTTACGAAATCAAACAGGAGCTCGTGGGCGTCGGTTTCAAGGCCGAAGTCAAGGGCAACATTCTCGAAATGAGCCTGGGTTACTCGCACGACACGTATCTGATGCTGCCGCCCGAAGTGACCGCCACGGCCGTTACGGAGAAGAAAGGAAACCCGATCGTCACACTCAAAAGCATCGACAAGCAGCTCATCGGCCAGGTGGCTGCCAAGATCCGCTCGCTGCGCAAGCCGGAGCCGTACAAGGGCAAGGGTATCAAGTTCGTAGGCGAAGTCCTGCGTCGCAAGGCCGGCAAGTCGGCAGGTGCTAAATAGTAAAAACCGAAATCAGCTATGTCATTGAATAAAATCGAAAGAAGAGAGCGTATCAAGATGCGTATCCGCAAGATCGTGAGCGGTACGCAGGCTCAGCCTCGTATGACTGTCTACCGTAGCAACAAGCAGATCTACGTGCAGTTCATTGATGACCTCGCAGGCACTACGCTGGCGGCGGCTTCCTCGCTGGACAAGGAGGTTGCCGAAGCGGCGGCGGGTAAGAACAAGTGCGAAGTTGCGGCGCTGGTCGGGAAACTGGCCGCGCAGCGTGCCGTCGAAAAGGGTATCTCGACCGTGGCGTTCGACCGCAACGGATATCTGTATCACGGACGAGTTAAAGTGTTAGCGGATGCCGCACGTGAAGGCGGTCTTAAATTCTAAGCGATATGTCAAATACGAACATAAAGAAAGTGCGTACAAGCGACCTCGAGCTTAAAGACCGGCTCGTAAGCATCCAGCGTGTTACCAAGGTAACGAAGGGTGGTCGTACATTCAGCTTCTCGGCGATCGTCGTCGTGGGTAACGAAAACGGCGTCGTGGGCTACGGTCTGGGTAAGGCTTCGGAGGTGCAGGCGGCCATCGCCAAGGGTGTCGAGGATGCCAAGAAGAACCTCATCAAGGTGCCGGTCATCAACGGTACGATTCCCCACAAGCAGGAGATGCGTTTCGGCGGTTCGCAGGTGATGATTCGTCCGGCCGCTCCCGGTACGGGTATCATCGCCGGCGGCGCCATGCGTGCCGTGTTGGAGTCGGTAGGCGTGAAGAACGTGCTGGCCAAGAGCAAGGGGTCGTCGAACCCCCACAACCTCGTGAAGGCGACCATCGCCGCTCTGTGCGAGCTGCGCGACGCTTACAGCGTGGCTCAGGTGCGCGGGATCTCGATGAGCAAGGTGTTTAACGGTTAATTTTGAAAACGCAAATCATGGCAACATTGAAGATCACTCAGGTCAAGAGCCGCATCGGTGCCTCGGCACAGCAGCGCAAGAACCTCGATGCTTTGGGTCTGAAAAAGATTAACCAGAGCGTGGAACACAGCGATTCGGTCATCATCAAGGGGATGCTCGAGCGCGTAAAGCACCTCGTGAAGATCGAGGAGGTAAAATAAGTTTAACACATTCGAATTCACAACAATGGAATTACATAATCTCAAACCCGCAAAAGGCGCTACACACCACGACAAGCGTGTCGGCCGCGGTGCCGGTTCGGGTCGCGGCGGCTATTCGGGCCGCGGTAACAAGGGTGCTCAGTCGCGTTCGGGCTACAAGTCGAAGCTCGGTTTCGAGGGCGGTCAGATGCCGTTGCAGCGCCGTCTTCCGAAGTTCGGTTTCACGAACCTGAAGCGTGTGGAGTACAAGGCCATCAACCTCTCGACGCTCGATGAGCTGGCTGCGAAGAAGGAACTCGCGGCCGTCGATTTCGAGGCGCTGATTTCGGCCGGATTCGTATCGTCGAACGACAAGGTGAAGATTTTGGGTAACGGTACGCTGTCGAAGGGGCTGGCGGTGAAGGCACATGCGTTCTCCAAGAGTGCCGAGGCGGCTATCGTAGCTGCCGGCGGCAGCGTGGAGAAGATCTAGTGGAACCCTCCTAAACCTATATTTATGAATCACTACATCGCCGTTGGTATCGTCCTGATCGTCATCGTGGCGCTCATGGCGACCAACAAAAAGTTAGTCGAAACCCTCAAGAACATATACAAGATCGAGGAGCTGCGCAAACGTATTCTCTACACGCTGGGCCTCCTTCTCGTATATCGCTTGGGCAGTTTTGTGGTTATTCCGGGTATCAACCCCAACGCCCTGGGCGAGGGGTCGGCATTGGCCAACCAGATGAGCGACAACAGCCTGCTCGGCCTGTTGGACGTATTCTCCGGCGGTGCATTTGGCAATGCCGCCATTTTCGCACTCGGAGTAATGCCCTACATCACCGCTTCGATCATCATCCAGTTGATGGGAATCATGATTCCCTACTTCCAGAAGATGCAGAAGGAGGGCGAGAGCGGGCGCCGCAAAATGAATCAGTGGACACGCTTCCTCACGATTGTCGTCCTCGCAATCCAGGGACCGGCGTATGTCGCTAACTTGTTCCATACATTGCCTGCCACGGCGTTCATCTACGGCCACTCGTTCTGGTTCGTGGTCTACGCCACGGTGATCCTGATCGCCGGCACCATGTTCATCATGTGGCTCGGAGAGAAGATCACCGACAAGGGTATCGGGAACGGCATTTCGCTCATCATCATGATCGGTATCGTGGCTCGTCTGCCGCACGCCCTGTTGGCCGAGGTCAACGCGCGTTTCCAGACGTCGGACGGCAGTGCGATCATGATTATCCTGGAGCTGGTGCTGCTCGCGCTGGTATTTATGGCAACAATCGCACTGGTGCAGGCCGTCCGCAAGGTGCCTGTCCAGTATGCAAAGCGTATCATCGGCAACAAACAGTACGGAGGCGTGCGTCAGTACATCCCTCTGAAAATGAATGCCGCGAATGTGATGCCCATCATCTTCGCGCAGGCATTGATGTTCATTCCGATGCTCTTTACCAAGATCGCCCCGGGCTTCGCCGGCGCCTTCGCCGACATGACGGGCTTCTGGTACAACTTTACGCTTGCCGTGCTGGTGATCGCCTTCACCTATTTTTATACGGCGATCATCGTCAATCCTCAAATGATGGCGGACGACATGAAGCGCAACGGCGGCTTTATCCCGGGTGTCAAACCGGGCAAGCAGACGGTGAACTACATCGACACCATCATGACGCGGATCACCCTTCCGGGTTCGTTCTTCCTGGCCATCGTGGCGATTCTGCCCGCGCTGGCGATGAAGTTCCTCAACGTGCAGCAGGCCTTCGCCTATTTCTACGGCGGTACGTCGCTGCTGATCATGGTCGGCGTGATCCTCGACACTCTCAAGCAGATAGAGAGCCACCTCTTGATGCGTCATTACGACGGCCTGATGAAGACCGGACGCATCCAGGGGCGCCACTAATTGTTTGTTCGTAGGAGTTTTTGAACCGAATGATATACTTAAAGAACGAAGAAGAGATCGAACTGCTCCGCGAGAACAACCTTCTCGTGAGCCGGACGCTGGCCGAAGTGGGTCGCCACATACGGCCCGGCGTCACGACCAAGGAGCTGGATCGCATCGGCGAGGAGTTTATCCGTTCCCACGGAGCAGTTCCGGCTTTTCTGGGGTATCAGGGCTATCCGGCATCGTTGTGCATTTCGGTCAACGAGCAGGTGGTCCACGGTATTCCGTCGACGTCGCAGGTTCTCAAAGAGGGCGACATCGTTTCGGTGGATTGCGGTACATTTATGAAGGGGTTTGTTGGTGATTCGGCCTACACGTTTGCCGTAGGAGCCGTTTCCGACGAGGTGAAACAGCTCATGGAAGTCACCAAAGAGGCTCTTTATAAAGGTACGGCACAGGCCAGGGCGGGAAATCGCGTAGGCGATATTTCGGCGGCCGTGCAGGAGTATGCCGAAAAATTCGGCTACGGCGTGGTGCGCGAGTTGGAGGGACACGGTTTGGGTCGGAAGATGCACGAAGACCCCGGTGTTCCGAACTACGGCGCCCGCGGCAGAGGACCCCTGCTCCGCGAGGGCATGGTCATCTGTATCGAACCCATGATCAACATGGGAACCCGAGCGGTGGTATTCGAACCCGACGGATGGACGGTGCGTACGCGCGATCGCAAGCCGGCGGCTCATTACGAGTTCGCGGTGGCTGTGCGCAAGGGCGGCGCGGATGTCCTGACCGATTTCAGTATTATCGAGGAGGCAATTAACAAGTAAGCAAGAAAAGACTCTATGGCAAAACAGACTGCGATTGAACGAGACGGTACGATTATCGAGGCGCTGTCGAACGCGATGTTCCGCGTCGAGCTGGACAACGGCCACGTAATCACCGCTCATATCTCGGGGAAGATGCGGATGCACTACATCAAGATTCTTCCCGGGGATAAGGTAAAAGTGGAGATGACCCCCTACGATCTGTCGAAGGGGCGGATCTCTTTCAGGTACAAATAACCAAAAGATTGCTTGAAAATCATGAAAGTAAAAGCATCAATCAAGAAGCGTAGCGAGGATTGCAAGATCGTCAAGCGTAAGGGGAAACTCTACGTGATTTGCAAGAAGAATCCCAAATTCAAAATGCGCCAGGGGTAATTTTTAACGATTAATCAGAAAGAAAGTAATTTATGGCACGTATAGTTGGTGTAGATTTACCAAAAAACAAACGCGGTGAGATCGGCCTGACCTATATCTACGGTATAGGCCGTTCGACCGCCCGCAAAATTCTCGACGAGGCAGGTATCAGCTACGATGTGAAGGTTCAGGACTGGAACGACGAGCAGGTGAGCGCCATTCGTTCGAAAATTGCCGAACTGGGCATCAAGGTCGAGGGCGAATGCCGCTCGCTGGTTCAGCTCAACATCAAACGTCTGATGGACATCGGCTGCTATCGCGGTATCCGTCACCGTTTGGGTCTTCCCGTTCGCGGTCAGAGCACCAAGAACAATGCGCGCACCCGCAAGGGCCGCAAGAAGACGGTCGCAAACAAGAAAAAGGCAACTAAGTAATAGCAGAAGAGAGTTATGGCAAAGAAAACTGGAACAGTTAAGAAGAAGGTCGTCAAGGTGGGTGCTCAGGGCATGGCTTTTGTCCACTCGACTTTCAACAACGTAATCATCACCCTCACGAACGAGGTGGGTGAGGTTATCAGCTGGTCTTCGGCCGGTAAGATGGGTTTCCGCGGCTCGAAGAAAAATACTCCCTATGCTGCTCAGACGGCTGCCGCCGACTGCGCGAAGGTCGCCTATGATATGGGTTTGCGCAAGGTGAAGGTCTACGTCAAGGGACCGGGTGCCGGCCGTGAGTCGGCCGTGCGCACCATTCACGGCGCGGGCATCGAAGTGACGGAGATCATCGACGTGACGCCGATGCCGCACAACGGCTGCCGCGCTCCCAACCGCCGCCGCGTGTAAGTGGGACTGCGTGAAGTAACTTCTATCAAAGGATTTTTAAAAAGTTAAGAACAATGGCTAAATATATAGGACCTAAATCGAAGATCGCCCGTCGTTTCGGCGAGGCTATTTATGGTGCGGACAAAGTGCTCGAGAAGCGTAACTTCCCTCCCGGCCAGCACGGTCTGATGCGCAAGCGCAAGAAGGTGTCCGAGTACGGCGAGCAGCTCAGCGAGAAGCAGAAGGCGAAGTACACCTACGGGCTGCTGGAGAAGCAGTTCGCCCGTACCTACGAGGCTGCGTCCCGCATGGGCGGCATCACGGGCGAGAACCTGCTCAAGTTGCTGGAATGCCGTCTGGATAATGTTGTTTACCGCTTAGGTATCGCTCCGACCCGCGCTGCTGCGCGTCAGCTCGTATCGCACCGTCACATCTGCGTCAACGGCAATGTGGTGAACATTCCGTCGTATTCGCTCCGTGTGGGCGACGTAGTGTCGGTTCGCGAGAAGTCGAAGAGTTTGGAGGTGATCGCCGAGTCGTTGTCGGGAGCTTCGAAGAGCCGTTACGCATGGCTCGAATGGGACGGCGCCACGATGAGTGGCAAGTTCCTCCAGAAGCCCGAACGCGAGGAGATTCCCGAAAACATCAAAGAGCAGCTGATCGTCGAGTTGTACTCTAAGTAGTAATTTAACAACAAATTCATTATGGCAATATTAGCATTCCAGAAACCTGAAAAGGTTATCATGCTTGAGTCCACTTCATCGTTCGGGAAGTTCGAGTTCCGACCGCTGGAGCCGGGATTCGGAATGACCATCGGCAACGCTTTGCGTCGTATCCTGCTCTCTTCGTTGGAGGGTTATGCGATTACGACGGTCAAAGTAGCCGGTGTAGACCACGAGTTTGCCGCTATCCCTGGGGTGATGGAGGGTATGATCGATATTATCCTGAATCTCAAAAAAATCCGTTTCATCCGTACGGTCGACAACCAGGACGCCGAGAAGGTGTCGGTCAACGTGGCGGGCGTAACGGAGCTGACCGCAGGATACATTTCGAACTATCTTTCGTTCTTCAAGGTGTTGAATCCCGAATTGGTCATTTGCCATCTCGCACCGGGAACCAAAATGCAGATCACCCTTACGATCGGTAAGGGGCGCGGCTACGTTCCCGCAGAGGAGAATACCCCTGCCGAGTGCGAATTCGGTACGCTCCCCATCGATTCGATCTTCACGCCGATCAAGAACGTGAAGTATTCGATCGAAAACTATCGCGTGGAGCAGAAGACCGACTACGAGAAATTGAATTTGGAGATTACTACCGACGGTTCGATTCATCCGAAAGATGCGTTGAAGGAGGCGGCTAAGATTCTCATTCAGCACTTCATGCTCTTCTCCGACGAGAAGATCACGCTCAACATGGAGGACAGCAACGGTGCCGAGGAGTTCGACGAGGACGTATTGCATATGCGCCAGCTGTTGAAGACCAAGCTGTCGGATCAGGATCTGAGCGTCCGTGCGCTCAACTGCCTGAAAGCGGCCGACGTCGACACGGTGGGCGATCTGGTGCGTCTGAACCGCAACGACCTGTTGAAGTTCCGCAACTTCGGCAAGAAGTCGCTGACGGAGCTCGACGAGCTGCTCGCCTCGCTCAACTTGAAGTTCGGAATGGACGTATCTATTTACAAACTTGATAAAGACTAACTATGAGACATAATAAGAATTTCAATCACCTCGGGCGTCAGGCGGGACACCGCAAGGCCCTGATGTCGAACATGGCATCGTCGCTCATCCTGCACAAGCGCATCGAGACGACGGTGGCCAAAGCCAAGGCGCTGCGTCAGTTCATCGAGCCGCTGGTGACCAAATCCAAGGAGGACACCACGCATCAGCGTCGTATGGTATTCTCGTACCTCAAGCAGAAGGAGGCCGTGACGGAGCTGTTCCGCACGATCGCTCCGAAGATCGCCGAGCGTCCGGGCGGTTATACCCGCATCCTGAAGACGGGCTTCCGTCTGGGAGACGCCGCCGACATGTGCATCATCGAGTTCGTGGATTTCAACGAGGCCTACACGCTGGGCGTAACGCCGGCCGCACAGGCCGTCGAGGCGAAGCCCAAGACTCGCCGTTCGCGCAAGCCCGCCGCGAAGAAGGCGGATGCCGTCGAGGATGCGAAGATCGTCGAGGCGAAGCCCAAGAAGGTCGCTGCCAAGGCCGGCGGCGCTACGAAGGCCGGTGCTGCGAAGGTTGCCAAGAAGACCAACGTCGGCAAGAAGATGTGATCTTGTTTCGATCCCGATTCATACGGGCGATCCTCAGCGGATCGCCCGTATGTGTTTTTCGGGAAGGATGCAGGCAGGGGCCTCCGTCTGTCAGCGGCGGTCGGAGCGGTCCGGACAGGGTGAAGAATCGGCGTCGGGTGGTGGGGAAAGCCGCCGGTCGATGAATTCCGATCTGTCGTATGGAGGTCAGATCGTGCCGGCAGAGGATGTCTGCTGCGTGGGACGGCGGTGAGCGGAGGTGCGGGCCGGCAAACGGTACCGGACTCGCATCGAACGAGAAACAGCAGTGCGTTTCGAGGAATCCGATCTCTTTCGGACGGCGCGCGGGAGCTTTGCATATCCGGCTGACCTTGCCGCGATTGCGGGGCGGCCGCGTGCAAAAGGGAGCTTCGGGAGCGTAAAAAATCGCCGCGGAGTTCCGAATCCGATATTTTTCATTATTTTTGTAAAGAATAGTTCCGCCGCCGCCCCTCTCGGGCGACGCCGCGGCGGGACGGAACCCAAACCTACGACGAACGATGAAAGATACGGACAAGGTGATTCATCTGAACGAACGTCAGAACCGCATCATGGAGATCATGCGTCAGCAGAACGCCGTATCGGTGGCGACGCTCTCCTCGCTGATGAAGGTTTCGGAGGTGACGATCCGCAAGGATCTCACGATGCTCGAAGAGCAGCACATGCTGTACCGCGTGCACGGTTCGGCCATTCTCGTGAACCGTTACATCAACGACCGCTCGGTGGCCGAGAAGGAGAAGCTCTATGCCGACGAGAAACACGCCATCGGCGTCTATGCCGCGCGGCTGATCGGCCCCGACGATACGATCATGATCGCGTCGGGTACGACGACGCTGGCCATGGCGCGCGAGATCGGCCAGAACGACCGTCTGACAGTCATCACGTCGGCGTTCAGCGTGGCTTCGGAACTCTCCACGCGCCGTTCGGTGGATGTCATCCAGTTGGGCGGCATGGTTCGGCGCAGTTCGCTCTCGGTGCTGGGTCCCTTTGCCGAGCAGATGCTGGGCAGCCTCTCGTGCAGCAAGCTCTTCATGGGCGTCGACGGCGTCGACCTGGATTACGGCGTGACGACGACCAACCACATCGAGGCGAGCCTGCACAAGCAGATGATCGCCTCGGTGCAGAAGGTGATCGTGCTGGCCGATTCGTCGAAGTTCGGCCGTCGCGGATTCAGCAAGATATGCGACATGAGCGCCGTCGATCAGATCATTACCGACGACAAGGCGCCCGCTTCGGTGATCGAGCGGTTGCAGGAGTCGGGCGTCGACGTGACGGTCGTACCGGTCGGCCGCCGCGAATAGACTGCGCCATAGGAAAGAGCGTCCCGGTACGGAATCCGTACCGGGACGTTGCTTTCGGGGTATCCGGCCGCGTGAAGGGCGGCCTTCTCGCCGAGTTACTCTTGCGTGTCGACGAAGGCGCAGGCGAGCCCCCACACGGTGAAGTTGTCGGAGCTGACGACTTCGAGCGCCATTTCCGTGCCGTTTTTCCAGACGGGCGAGCGGTAGATCTCCTCGTAAGTGCCGTAGTCCATGTCGTAGGCGTTGCCCGCGACGTAGATGTCGCTTCCGGCTACGGCGAGGCCCGTCCCCTGGCACAAGGCCATTCCTTCGGAGATGACTTGCACGCCCTCTTCCGTCCAGATGCAGGTGACGATATCGCCGGAATCGGCCGTCATGTTGCCTTCGATGATGTATTTCCCCTCCTTGACGTAGAGGCCTGTCACTTCGGTTCCGACCTCTTCGGTGAAATAGGTGGGCTGGCCGTCCTTCCACAGCACGCCCTTCCAACGGCCGCCCGACACCTTCTCGGCTCCGGCAGCATAGAGCACGCCGCCGTCGATGCAGATGGCGTTGACCTTGGCGAGCGTCGAGCCGTCGGTCAGGTTCTGCGCCACGCCGTTCTTCCAGATGCAGGCGATGCCGCCGCTCTTGTTGTCGGCCGGTTGGACGTAACCGCCCACATAGACGTCGTTGCCTTCGGCTGCCACGCAGTAGGCCAATGCGTCGGTCGAGCCGTCGCTCAGGTACTCCATCTGCCCGTTACGCCAGTAGACGGCCTTTCGGTCGGAGTTTTCCAGCGTTTCGAAACCTGCGGCGTAGATGTTTTCGCCCGCCGCCGCGACGGCGACGGGGGAGGTCGCGCGTTTGCCGTCGCTCAGGACGGAGCGCGTCACTTGCGTCTCGTTGCCGACCTCGAACTGCCACATGACGCCGACGTTCAGCGGATAGGGTTCGTAGTATCCGTCGTCGAACAGATCGCCGATCGCTTCGCAGCCGACGACATAGACCTTGTTTCCGTCGACGTAGACGCCGTTGCAGAAACTGTCCGCCGAGCCGTCGGTGAGCAACTGGCGCTTGCCGTCCTTCCACAAGGTGGCATAGTAATGCCCTTGACCGGGTACGAGCTCCTGTCCCACGGCGTAGAGGATGTGCGGCACCGAGGGCTGCGGTTCGCTTCCGCCCTCCGCTCTCGGGACGGTGACCGTCCTGCCGTCGGGCAGGGTGAAGTAGACGTAGTTCTCGTCCATGTCGACGAGTATGCCCGCTCCGTCGTCGCCCTTCTCGCCGGTGGCCTTGTCGAGTTTCGTCCATGTCGTGCCGTCGTCGTAGGAGATGTACCAGTACTCCTCCTCGATTTTCAGTTTGGGCGAGGTGCCGTTTTGCCCGGAGACGGGGAGTTTCTTGCCGCCGTCGGTGATCCACTCGCCGTCGAGCGTCCAATAGTAGATGCCGTCGGTATCCTTCTTAACGGAGACGACGGGCGCCGTGCCGGGTTTGCCGTTGTAGACGACGATGGGCGTCCCCTTGGCGAACCGGATCGTGTAGCCTACCATGCTTCCGTTTTCCGTCAGCGGTTCGACGGAGGTGATGTAGTCGCCGCGGTCGAGTGCCGTGACAATAGTCTGCATCGAGCCGAGATTGGTGTTCATGTCGTTGCAGAGCCGTTCGAGTCGTTCGAGCCGCTGCTCGAAATCGTCCAGTCGTTTCACGAGCGCCGAATCGTCGTACTCGTCGTTGCAGCCGGCCAGCAGCATCACGCACAGGCCGGTGAAAAGGGTAAACAGTCTTTTCATGGAAAAGAGAGGGTTTAAGGGTGAACAGGCGTACTATTACGGCTGTTTTACAAATATAATATAAAATCTGCGGAATCGAATGCCGCAACCGGCTGTTCGTCTGTCGGTTGGATTGACTGTTTCGCATGCGGGGACAGGGATTTCCGACCGATTCGGAAGCCGAATGCGCACGATGGGCAACGATCCGCGGCGTGCGGGGGCGATTCGGTTGCGATTCGTAATTTTTCGGATTTTTTGCGACTTTCCGGTCGTGCCGGGCATTCTGTCGGATAAGGAGGGCGTTTGCAATCGGATGTACCGTGCAGTGAATCGATCTCCGAAATTTGGATGCTTCGAAGATAAGTCGTACTTTTGTCGTCGGAATTTTTTCAAACGTTTTCGATAAGCCGAGAGCAGAGCCGCGCTTGCGCAGGCTATGCCGAGGCGAGAAAACGACAGCGAAAAGCAAACGTTTTCGATAAGCCGAGAGCAGAGCCGCGCTTGTGCAGGCTATGCCGAGGCGGGAAAACGACAGTTGAAAACGAACGTTTTGTAATCCTCATCGGAGGGCAGTATATGCCGGATAAGATGACTGGGTAAAACCAATCAGCTTGTCCGGCCTTTTTTGTGCCGGTTTTGGAAAACTATCGTAAAATAAAGTAGGTATGGAAAGAGATGAGATCGACTTCGGAACGCTGAAAGTGTCCGTACTGTTCCGCAAACTGTTCATTCCGACGCTGTTCGGTATGCTCAGCATCTCGGCTGTCACGGTGGCCGACGGGATTTTCGTCGGCCACGGCGTCGGCAGCGACGGCATCGCCGCCGTGAACATCTACGTCCCGCTGCTGATGCTTTTCCAGGGGGTGGGGCTGATGATCGGCATCGGTTGTTCGGTCGTCGCCTCCATTCATCTGTCGCGGGCGAAGGTCAAGGCGGCCCGCCTGAACGTCACACAGGCCATGATTGTCGTGACGGCGCTGACGCTGCTCCTTTCGCTGCTGATCGTGGTTTTTCCGGATCGGACGGCCTGCCTGCTCGGTTCGTCCGACCGGTTGTTGCCGCTGGTGAAGGACTACCTGCTCTGGTTCACACCGGCGCTGGTCTTCCAGATGTGGACGGCCGTCGGGCTGTTCGTCATCCGGCTGGACGGAGCCCCGAAGCTGGCCATGTGGTGCAGCGTCGTCGCCGCGCTGCTCAATGTGGTGCTGGACTGGCTCTTCATCTTTCCGTTGGGCTGGGGCGTCATGGGTGCGGCGTTCGCCACGGCGATCAGTGTCTCGGTGGGCGGTGTGATCGTGGTCGTCTACCTGTCGTTTTTCGCACGCACGCTGCGTTTCTGTCCGCTCAAACGCAGCCGCAAGAGCTTGCGCTTGTCGCTGCGCAACGTCGGTTATCAGTGCCGCATCGGTTCGTCGGCCCTGCTGGGCGAGGCGACGCTGGCGATGCTGATGTTCGTCGGCAACCTGACTTTCATGCACTATCTTGGCGACGACGGCGTCGGGGCGTTCGGCATCGCCTGTTATTATATTCCGTTCGTCTTCATGGTCGGCAACGCTATCGCACAGTCGGCGCAGCCGATCATCAGCTACAACTTCGGTGCAGGCGTCCGCGAACGGGTGATCGAGGCTGCGCAGATCGCGCTGGCGACGGCCGTGGTCTGCGGCGCGGCCGTCACGGCGGTCTTCATCGGAAGCCCGCGCCTGCTCGTCGGGCTCTTCCTCGATCCGGCGACGCACGCTGCACGCATCGCCATCGAGGGGTTACCATGGTTCGCCCTGGGCTTCATTTGTTTTATCGTCAATCTGACGGCGATCGGATACTACCAGAGCCTCGAACGGGTCGGGGTCGCTTCGGGTTTCGCACTCCTGCGCGGGTTCGTCTTTCTCGTTCCGAGCTTCCTCTTCATGCCGCGGCTCTGCGGTACGGAGGGCATTTGGCTGGCCATGCCGTTGTCGGAGCTGCTGACCGCGCTGGTCATTCTCGGCGTCAGCCTCTGGCGGCGTCAGCGGATCGGCTGATCGGCTCCGTCCGATTGCGAACGAAACGGGATGCTGCCGTCGGCAGCATCCCGTTTCGTTCGTTCCGGCGGCATCAGACCGTCATGATCTCCCGCTCCTTGCGGTCGAGTGCGGCGTCGAGCGTTTTGGAGAACTTCTCCAACAGTTTCTGTACCTGCGTTTCGCCGTCTTTCGACTCGTCTTCGGGCATTCCCTCCTTCTGCGCCTTCTTGAAGGCTTCGACCGCGTCGCGGCGGGCGTTACGCAGACTCACACGGGCCGTCTCGGCCTCCTGCCGGATCTGTTTCACGAGCAGTTTGCGGCGCTCCTCGGTCAGCGGCGGGATCGACAGGAGAATCTGCTCGCCGTTGTTCGAGGGGGTAAGGCCGATATTGGAATCGATGATCGCCTTTTCGATCGGTTTGATCATCTTCTTGTCCCACGGCTGGATCAGGATCGTCTTCGCATCGGGTACGGTGACGCTCGCGACGCCCGATACGGGGGTCATCGAGCCGTAGTAGTCCACCATGACGCCGTTCAGAACGTTCGGCGACGCCTTGCCGGCGCGGACGTTGTTCAGCTCCTCTTCGAGATGGTCGATAGCACGCTGCATGCGGCCTTCGACGTCGGTCATAATCGTCTTTGTATCTGCCATATCCTTGTCGTTTGTTGAATTATTTCTGCTGAATTTCCGCGTCGGCCGCACGCAGGAGTTCGGCGAACTCCTCGTCGTCGTAACCCACCGTGGCCTTCACCACGCGCCCCGTGCGGTCGATCAGAAAGTTGCGCGGGATGAAACGGGTCGCATAGCGCTTGTAGATCGTCTCGTCCGTGTCGAGCCCCATCGGGAAGGCGTAGCCCGTTTTGGCGCGGAAGGCCTCGACCGCTGCACGCTCTTCGCCCCGCGAGATCGGCAGGAAGACGAACTCCTCTCCCGCGAAGCGGTCTATGACCTGCTGCTGCACGTGGCTCAGCTCCTCGCGGCAGGGCGGGCACCACGTCGCCCAGAAGTTGAGCAGCACGACCTTGCCGCGCAGTTCGCTCAGGGCGACCTTGCTGCCGTCGATCATCTCGACGGTGAAATCGGGGGCCTCGGTGCCCTCCCCGGCCAGCGTCGCGGCGGCGGCTTCGGCCGCTTCGTCGGCGGGCTGTTCCGCTGCGGCGGCGGCTTTACCCTCCCGTTCCACCTTGTCGGCGTACCACAATGCGACGCAGACCACTGCGATCAGGGCCAGCAGGATGACGAGCATCCGGTTGTTCGCTTTCTTACGTGCCATATTTCCGAAATGTTACGTTCTTAGAAATCAAAGGTGTACCAGCGTGCCGATCTTCTCGCCCGCGAGCAGCCGCATCAGGTTGCCTTCGGTGTCCATGTCGAAGACCTCGATCGGCATCCGGTTCTCCTTGCAGAGCGTGAAGGCGGTCAGATCCATGACTTTCAGGCCGCGGCTGTATACCTCGTCGAACGAGACCGCGTCGAACTTCTCCGCCATGGGGTCTTTCTCCGGATCGGCCGTGTAGACGCCGTCCACGCGGGTTCCTTTGAGCAGGACGTCGGCTTCGATCTCCACGGCGCGCAGCGCCGCCGCCGAATCGGTCGTGAAGAAGGGATTCGACGTCCCGCCGCCGATGATGACCACCTCGCCTGCCGCGAGGTACTCCAAAGCGCGTGCCTTGGCGTAGTATTCGCCGATAGGCTCCATGCGGATTGACGTCAGCACACGGGCCCGCACGCCGTCGTTTTCGAGCGCCGATTGCAGCGCCAGCGAATTGATGATCGTGGCCAGCATCCCCATCTGATCGCCCTTCACGCGGTCGAATCCCCGCCCGGCGCCTTGCAGGCCGCGGAAGATGTTGCCGCCGCCGATCACGACGGCGACCTGGACGCCCGCTTCGACCGCCTGTCGGATCTGTGCGGCGTAGGAGTGGAGAACGTCGGTCGAAAGACCGTAGCCTTGTGCGCCCTGCAACGATTCGCCGCTGAGTTTCAGAAGGATTCGATTGTATTTCATGGTGTTGCCTGTTTTTACAAGTTATCCGTTAGGCGAAGGTACGAAAAAATCCGGAATTATCCTTCGCCGGCCGCGATCTTTCCTGTCGGATCGTGCGGGCGGGGCGTGTCGTCGCCACGGAGGAGTGTCGCTGCCGGAGGAATTTTCGGGGAACCCTTTCACTTTACCGCAGAAAGTGCTACCTTTGTAGTTCATGGAAAAGCGGGAATACAACTGGCTCGATCGAGTGGATTCGCCGCGGGATCTCAAACGGCTCTCGCTCGACGAATTGCGTCTCTATTGCGACGAGCTGCGGCACTATATCATCGAACAGTGCGCGGTCAACCCCGGCCATCTGGCGTCGAGCCTCGGTGCGGTGGAGCTGGCTGCGGCGATCCATTACGTTTTCGACACGCCCGACGACCGGCTGGTGTGGGACGTCGGCCATCAGGCCTATGCGCACAAGATCATCACGGGGCGCCGCGAGGCGTTCCGCACCAACCGCAAGCTGGGGGGCATCAGCGGCTTTCCGCGCATCGCCGAGAGCCCCTACGACGCTTTCGGAGGGGGCCATTCGTCGGTCTCGATCTCGGCCGCTTTCGGTATGGCCAAGGCCGCCGAGCTGCGCGGCGAGAAGCGGCAGGTGATCGCCGTGATCGGCGACGGCGCCATGACGGGCGGCCTGGCTTTCGAGGGGATGAACAACGCCGGGGCGAGCCGCAAGACCAACATGCTGGTCGTTCTCAACGACAACAACATGGCTATCGACCAGGCTACCGGCGCCCTGAAAAGCTACCTGCTGCACATCTCCACGTCGAAGCGGTACAATGCGTTCAAGAACCGGTTGTGGCGCTGGTTCGCCCACGTGCCGCCGCTGCTGACGCTCTGCCGCCGCGCGGGAAATGCGGTCAAGCACGGCCTGTTGCAGAAGAGCAATCTCTTCGAGAGTTTCAACTTTCGTTATTTCGGGCCGGTGGACGGTCACGACGTGCGGGCGCTGGTCACGGTGCTCCGTGCGCTGAAAGAGATCGACGGTCCGAAGCTGCTGCACGTGATGACGGTCAAGGGCAAGGGTTATTCTCCCGCCGAGCATAACCAGTGCGAGTGGCATGCGCCCGGTCGGTTCAATCCCGAGACCGGCGAGCGGATCGCCTCGGCCGACGGCCGCGACCGTTATCAGGATGTCTTCGGGCAGACGCTCGTCGACCTGGCGCGGCTCGACCGGCGCGTGGTGGGGATTACGCCCGCGATGCCTTCGGGCTGTTCGATGAACCTGCTGCTGCGTACGATGCCGGAGCGTTGTTTCGACGTCGGGATCGCCGAAGGACATGCCGTGACCTTCTCGGCCGGACTGGCCGCCGCGGGGATCGTCCCCTTCTGCAATATCTATTCGACCTTCATGCAGCGCGCCTTCGACAACGTGATCCACGACGTGGCGATCCAGCGGCTGCCCGTCGTCCTCTGTCTGGATCGGGGCGGCCTGGTGGGCGAGGACGGTGCGACGCACCACGGGGCGTTCGATCTGGCCTATTTCGGCTGCATTCCCAACCTGACGGTGGCCTCTCCGCTCGACGAGCGCGAACTGCGCAACCTGCTCTATACGGCCTTGCAGAGCGGTGTGCCCTTCGTCGTGCGCTATCCGCGCGGCAAGGGCGAGGGGGCGGCATGGCGCGACGAGGCCTTCGAGCGGTTGCCGATCGGCCGCGGCCGCCGGCTGACGGAGGGCGACGACATGGCCGTGCTGACGATCGGGCCGGTAGGGAACGTCGCGGCGCGTGCCGTGAAGCGGGCCGCCGCAGAGGGCGTTTCGGCTGCGCACTACGACCTGCGTTTCGCCCGTCCGCTCGACGAGGAGCTGCTCGACGAGGTGGGGCGTCGCTTCGAGCGGGTCGTGACCGTCGAAGACGGCGTGGTGCGGGGCGGCGTGGGGAGCGCCGTGCGCGACTTTTTCGACCGGCGCGGTTACCGTACGCAGGTACGTTCGCTCGGTATTCCCGACGACCGGTTCGTGGAACACGGTACGCCGGCGGAGCTGTATGCGCAGTGCGGATTCGACGAGGAGGGAATCCTGCGGGCGATTTTGGAGCGCTGAGTAGGGATCGGAGCGATCGAAAGCGGGGATCGGCAGCTGCCGATCCCCGCTTTTCGTCATTGCGGCGCCCGCAGGAGCCGCAGCCGGTCGAGCGGATAGCCGCGCCGTTCGGCCAGCCCCACGATGTGACGCAGCGTGTCGCGCCGGATGCGGGGTTGCCGCGAGAGGATTTGCAGGCGCAGCGGTGCGGTGCTGCCCACGAGCGCCCACTGGTACTGATCGTCCAGTTCCAGGATGCAGTAATCGGTGTGGAGGAAAATGAAGTTTTTCACCCGCAGCCGTCCGCTCCGTTGCGTTCGCCGGGCGTGCCGGCACGACGTGTGCCGGTGTCCGGTGCGGATGTCGATGCCGGCCCGTTCCATCTCGACGTTCCCGTCGGCCCGCAGCGTGTAGCGGGCTTCGATGTTGCGCAGCCGCCGTTCGAACGGACGGTCGTAGCGGGCGATTTCGTACCAGCGTCCCATGTAGCGTTCCAGTTCCAGCCGCCGCACGGTGCGCATGTCGATGTGTCGGTGCCGACGCCGGTAGAGGAGCGATGCGATGATGAAAGCCAAAATGTAGAGTGTAATCACGATCGGAAATTTACGGCGGGAAGGTGCAAAATCCGCGCCGCAAACTCCTATCGGACGAAACGGGTGAAGGGGACGAAGGGCATGACGGTGAACTCGGCCGTCAACAGATAGTCGCGGCGGGGGTGTTCGGTGTAGACCGGTTTGCAGATGCGGTAGCGGCCGAATGCGGCCGGAAAGAGGCGCGGGTGCAGACGGGCCGTGAAACGGTGTTCTGCGGTGCCGTTCTCCGGTTCGAGACAGATCAGCAGGGAGTGCCACATGCCGCCGTCGGGCAGCCGTTCCCAGCGGTCGCCGTGCAGGCGGCAGACGGCGTAGTCCGTTCCGAAGCAGAGCCGTTGCCGGCCGGCGTTGCGGATCGTGAGGTGCACGGTGTCGGCATCGCAGGGGTAAAGGGCGTATTCGGCGTGCATGGAGAAGAGTGCGGCGGATGCCGTGCCGCCTTCGGGCGCGGACGGATAGGGGACGGTACAGGGATCGAATCCTGCGAGGCGGATCCGGCGGCTGTCGTGCACGCAGCGGCGGAAGCGGGCTTTCATCGCCGAATCGGCACGCAGCAGATGTACCTCGACGCAGCCGTCGGCCTCGTCGCTCCACGCCGTCGTGAAGGCTTCGGCGAGCAGGTCGTCGGGATGCGCGGCCAGCCACCGTACGACGCTGTCCTGCAATGCGCGCAACTCCCCGTCGGCTCTGCACGGGCTTACCGCCGCGAGGACGGCGAAGAGCGTCAGGGCGAACGGCAGGCATTTCATGGCGGAAGGGTGTGGCTCCGGTACGGACCGGAGTTATTCGATCACCATGTCGAACCGGTCGCAGGCGCCGGTGCGGTGCGCCAGATGTTTGGTAAGCGACGAGATGCCGAACAGGGGCGAGTAGGTGCGCACCTTGATCGTCCGGCCGTCGGGCAGGAATTCGAGGATGCGCAGCCAGCCGTCGCCGCCGTTGCCCTCCCAGCCGCCGCCGAGGATCTGGACGTTGAACATCATCTGGTGGACGTCATGTCCCGCGCGGTTTTTGTCGACGCGGTAGGCAACGGCGTCCTCGTAGTCGCCCGGCTTGCCCGTGTGGCCGCAGACGACCATACGGATGTTCGGGGAGGGTTCGATCAGTTTGCGCCAGATTTCGGCGCCGGTGTTGCCCGGGGTGAGTTCGTAGCTGTTCTTTTCGATCCGTTTGGCGGAGCGTTCGTGCAGGAAGGCGTGGGTCATGAATATCACCTTGCGGTCGCGGTATTCGGGCTTGTCGATCAGCGCCGCCGCCCAGTCGAGCACTTCGTCGCGGGGCAGGAACTCCGTGGTGACGACGAGCAGGCCGCCCCATGCCGGATCGTCGAAGGCGAAGGCGGCGTTTTCCAGCGAGATGTCACCGTTGCGGTTGGGATACGTCGCGACGCAGACGTCGCGCCACGCCGGATTGCGTTCGAAGGGGAAGTAATCGGGGAAACACGTGCGGCTGTTTTCGGCCTTGCGGTATCCGTAGTCGTGGTTGCCCGGCGAGACGATGTAGGGGACCTTGCCGTCGAGCCGTGCCAATGCGTGCGAGGCCGCCTCCCACATCTCGCGGCTGGTCTGGTTGAGCATCTTGCGGTTCAGAACGATGTTTTCGTTCTGTTCGACCAGATCGCCCGTGCAGAGCACGGCCTTGATGTTGAGGTGGTCGACGTTGTCGGCGATCCACGCCGTGCAGAGGTCGAACAGCGGCTGGTTGATGTCGTATTTGGTATAGCCCTGCGGGTCGCCCAGCAGGATCATGGTGAACGAATCGGGATCGGTGAGTTCCTGACGGTCGGCGCGGTCCTGCGCCTGAGCGGCGAAGGCGACGAGCGCCGCCATGCAGCAGAGAAGTAGTTTTCGGTTCATTATCGGGAAGTTTTAAACGGGTTTCAGGCTACGGGACAGGGGATGCCGAGCGCTTCGACCCGTGCGGCGATGCGTTGCAGCTCCTCGCGGGGAATTTTGCGCAGCGTCCGGCACGGGGTGTCGCGGTCGAGCGAGTAGACCATTACTTTCGACGGGCGGATCTCCTCCACGAGCCGCAGCCATGCCTCGACCTCCCGTTCGGCGGTGTTGTCGATCGGTTCGCCTTCGATCTCGCCCGCAAGAAACATCGTTTGGAGGATCATGCGGCCTTCGAAACGTTTCATCAGTTCGACTGTCCGTGCGACCGAGTAGTCGCCCGCCGGATTGTTCATGCGGCGCACGGTGGCATCGAACGCCGAGTCGAGTTTCAGGATGTTGTTGTCGACGCGCAGCAATGCGCGGCGCACGTCGTCGCGGTGGATCTGCGTGGCGTTGCTCAGTACCGAAACCCGTGCCGAGGGGCACAGTTCGTCGCGCAGGGCGAGCGTGTCGTCGATGATCGTTTCGAAATCGGGGTGGAGCGTAGGTTCGCCGTTGCCGGCGAAGGTGATCACGTCGGGCGGGGTTCCGTCGGCCGTCATGCGGCGCAGTACGGCGCCGAGTTGAAGGCGCACCTCTTCGCGCGGATTGAACCGCCGCCGGCCGGGATGGTCGGCGTTCCAGCCGCATTCGCAGTAGATGCAGTCGAACGAACAGAGTTTCGATTCGGTGGGCAGCAGATTGACGCCCAGCGAGAGACCGAGCCGCCGTGAGTGCACCGGCCCGAAGATGATGTCGTGATAGAGCGATGTCATGCGACAAAATTAAGAATTAAAAGCGAAGAATCGCCATCGGGTGTGCATAAATGTCGCTGTTGTCGGTGAAGGGTGTTCCGGTTCGTGTCGGGAAGAGTCCCGGATCGACCGGCGCTCCGGTGGAAGGGCGGTTCGAATTTGCGCGGTTGCGGAGCGCATCCTTGCTTTCGTCGCGTCGCCGCGGTAAAGTGCAAACGTTTGTGCCTGCTTGCTGACTTCGATTCGGGGTGAGCGGAATTCGAAGGCCTTCCCTCGGGGATGAGCTTCGAATGGGTCGGATTTGGAACCGCGGCCGGAGGCTGCGACGGCGCCGTTCGGGAACCGGCAGCAGCGGCGATTCGGGATGGGCTTTCCCGAACCGTTGGGTGTCGGCGGCTATAAAGCCCCTCCCCTGAGGGAGGGGTTTGGGGTGGGGTCGGATTTGCAACCGCGGCCGGAGGCTGCGACGGCGCCGTTCGGGAACCGGCAGCAGCGGCGATTCGGGATGGGCTTTCCCGAACCGTTGGGTGTCGGCGGCTATAAAGCCCCTCCCCTGAGGGAGGGGTTTGGGGTGGGGTCGGATTTGCAACCGCGGCAGAGGCCGCGACGGCGCCGTCCGGGAACCGGCAGCAGCGGCGATTCGGGATGGGCTTTCCCGAACCTTAGTAAGTATAAATGCGTATTTCGAGCCGGCGAATGCCAAAAAGAAGCGTTTCGCAGCCTGCCTTTTAGGAGTTTTTCATACCTTTGTGTACCAAAAAATTGGGACTAACTAAAATTCAAACAGGATATGGTGGATATTTTTGCCCGTCTCGAAAAAAATGCGGGCGGCCCGATCGGTCAGTACATGCGGGTGGCACACGGTTATTTCGCTTTTCCGAAGCTCGAAGGAGAACTGGGGCCGCACATGCGTTTCCGCGGGAAGATGATGCTCAATTGGAGTCTGAATAACTATCTGGGCCTCGCCAATCATCCGGAGGTACGCGAAGCCGATGCCAGGGGTGCGGCCGAGTTCGGCATGGCGGCTCCGATGGGTGCCCGCATGATGAGCGGCCAGACCAAATATCACGAGCAGCTGGAACGCGAGCTGGCCGCCTTCGTAGGCAAGGAGGACGCCTTCCTGCTCAATTTCGGCTATCAGGGCATGATCTCGATCATCGACTGCCTGCTCTCGCCGCGTGCGCTCGACGTGGTGGTTTACGATGCCGAAGCGCACGCCTGCATCATGGACGGTCTGCGTCTGTACAAGGGCAAGCGGTTCATGTACGCCCACAACGACATGGAGTCGTTGCGCCTGCAACTGAAACACGCCACCGAATTGGCTGAACAGCAGGGCGGCGGCGTGCTGGTCATCACCGAGGGCGTCTTCGGCATGAAGGGCGACTGCGGCAAACTGGACGAGATCGTGGCGTTGAAGAAGGAGTTCCCGTTCCGTCTGCTGGTGGACGATGCCCACGGATTCGGCACGATGGGTCCCGGCGGCCGCGGTACGGCGGCGCACTACGGCGTGGTGGACGGCGTGGACGTACTCTTCAACACCTTCGCCAAGTCGATGGCCGGCATCGGTGCCTTCGTCAGCGGGCCGAAATGGCTGATCTATCTGTTGCGTTACAACATGCGCTCGCAGCTCTATGCCAAGTCGCTCCCGATGCCGATGGTCATCGGCGCGTTGAAGCGTCTCGATCTGATCCGCAAGCATCCCGAATATCAGGAGAAACTGTGGGAGATCACCCGCGCGTTGCAGGGCGGTCTGAAAAAGAACGGATTCGACATCGGTCCGACCAATTCGCCCGTGACGCCCGTCTACATGAAGGGCGGCGTGACGGAGGCGACCAACCTGATCGTCGACCTGCGTGAAAACCACAATCTCTTCTGCTCGATCGTGGTCTATCCCGTGATTCCGCGCGGCGAGATCATCCTGCGCGTCATCCCGACGGCGGCCCATACGCTGGAAGACGTGAACTATACGATCGAAGCCTTCAAGTCGGTGCGCGACAAGCTCGAATCGGGTTTCTACCGCGACAAACCCATTCCCGAAGGTTTCGCTCAGGAACTTTAATCTCCGGGCCATGCGATCGCCGGCACGGATCCTGTTCGTCCTGTTCACCCTGCTCCTTACGGTGCAGGGTGAACCCGTTTTGGGCGCCCGCACGAAGGTGATCGTCCGTCCTGCCGCCGGCCGATCCGTGCCCGAAGAGGCTTACGGCATCTGCCTCCCCGTCCGGCTGTCATGCGACGGCGTGGCGGTCTGCGGCTACGATGCACAGCTTCCGACGGGCGAACGGGTGGCAGCGCTGTCGGCGGACGAACTGGCGGCACGAGGCGTTCCGAGGCTGGACGACGTCGTGCGGCAGTGGCGGGGTCGGGATCTTCGCCTCTTTTTGGAACTTTGCCCGTCCGCGGCGGAGCCGCTTTCGGAGGAGGAGCGTGCCGAACGGGAGTTGATCCTGCGGCGTGCCGACGCTGCGACGTGCGGGGCGTTCGCTGCGGCCGATGCATCGTGCGGTTGCTGCGCACTGGCCGAAACCGCATTGCGGACGGCCTATGGAGCCGGGTTCCGGCAGGGGGATGTCTGGCTGATCGCGGACGATGCGGAGGTGTTCGCGCGTTACGGCGGCAGATCGTCCAAAGTCCCCCTCTGCGGCTTGTCGCCGGAAGGGACGGGCAGGGGCGGTGTGCGGGGGCTGTTTCTGCACCGGATGCGCGTCGGATCGAAATCCGACGTGAAGCGGTTGCGCAAAGGCGGCCGTCGGATCGTGGTCTGGGATGTCAATTCGGCCGGGGATGCCGCCGCGATGCGGGCCTATGGCGTCGATTTCATCGTGACCGACGATCCGGAATCGATTGGCGGTCGATGACTTTCTGTCCGACCACGCCTCCGTTCCGGCCGTTCTTTTGCCGTGTCGAAGTCTTTGCTGTTTGCGGATCGGACGGGAAACGCAGGAAGGAAAGGTCTGTTCGGGACAGTCGCCGGTTACACGGTTTCTACTGGGGAATAAAAAAGCTGCAACAAAATGCGTTGCAGCTTTTTTTCGTATTTCGGCGGAATCAGCGGATGTCGTGTTTTTTGAGGATCTTGACGATCTGCGGCCGGATCACTTCCAGAATACGGCCGTGACCCAGATCGGAGGGATGTACGCCGTCGACGGTCGCATCGTGGTCGTCGCCCAGCGGCATCCCCGGATTGAGGAAATAGATGTTCTTGTCCTGTTTGAGCAGGCGTTGCATCCCCGCTTCGGACGCAGCGCGTTTGTCGTCCTCGAACTTGCGGATCTTGTCGTTGAAATTGCGGCTTTCGCGCACCTCCGTTTGCAGGAAGATCAGCGGCGTCGTGGGATGTGCGGCGCGTATCGTCGCTACGAAGGGTTCGAGACGCTCCTCGATCTGCTGTGCCGAAGGGTTGGAGAAGCTGTCGAAGAGGAAGGCGTCGGCCTCGCACGCTGCGGCTACATGGGCGAAGAACTGTTCCATCTTGCACTGGCCGCTGGCGCCCAGATTGACGAACTCGAAGCCCGTCGCACGTTCGAGTTGTGCAGGATAGGCCATGCCCGGACGGCTGAGTCCCGTACCGTGGGTGATGCTCGAACCGATCACCACGATCCGGTGGCGGAAGGGATTGGGTGCGGCTTCGATGCGGGCGCCGGCGTCGACGCCGATTTCGAGCGTTTTCACCTCGTCGAACAGCGGCAGGTAGAGCAGGCACTCCTTCTCGGTGCCGTCCATGTGCTCGACGAGGGTGGCCTTGTGGTCGGCTCCCAGACCGGGACGGGCGATGCCGGCGAAGACCCACTCGCCGTCGCGCTTGATGTAGAGGTCCATTCCCTTCTGCGAGAGCCCCGTCATGTGGGTACTGGGTTTGCGGTCGGTCGTCGTCCAGCGGGCGGAGATCGTGCGGCTGTCGGTGCGGAAGACCACGGCCACGCCGGTCGAATAGGTGTAATAGAGCCGCACGGTCTTCGACAGATCAGGATAGTCGGCCACCTCGACGCGGTGGAAGGGTTGCTTCGTCGCATGAGGCTTGTTCACGAGCGTGAGCGTCGCGGCGTCGACGTAGTTCGGTTCGGGTTTTTCGGCAGCCGATGCCGGGCCGATGCAGAGCACGCAGAGCAGCGCGCCGAGCGAGAACAGGAAGTTTTTCATATCCGGAAGATTGGTTAGTTTTTTCGTCGATACAAAGATAGGAAAAGCCGAGAGCAGAACCAAATTTATTTGGTTTTGCCGGGGCGGAGTATCTAAGGCGAAGCCGACGGCGGGATTTCGCGGCGAATTGCGGACGCCGGCGCCGAATTTTTTCCTCCCTCTTTGTCCGCTGGCGGAAAAAAGCTATCTTTGTTCGGTTTATGAAACTTTTCGTCAAGCCGAGCACAGAGCTGAACTTGTTCGGGCTCTGCTGGGGCGAGAAAACGAAGAAGGAGATTCGATGCTTGCTGACCTATAATTTAAATGTAAGGAAAATTCTACGAATATGAAACGACTTTTTGTGCTTGTGTGTGCATTGGGACTCTGGGCGGCGGCCTGGGCAGCTCCCGAAGTGAATATCGTACCCAAACCGCTGAACGTCGAGACGGGCGACGGCTCCTTCACGGTCGATGCTGCGACCGTCGTCACGGTGGGCAGGGACGCCTCGTTGCGCTCCGTGGGGGAACTTTTCGCCGCGATGATCGAGCCGGTCACAGGGCGTGCCGTCAAGGTGAAGACCGCGGCCGACGGCGCGAAGATCGACCTGGCGGTCGATCCCGAGCTCGGCGAGGAGGAATACGTGCTGCGGGTGACGCCTGCGGGCGCCGACGTGCGCGGCGGTTCGCCGAAAGGGGTGCTCTACGGTTTGCAGAGCCTGCGCCAGCTGGTGATCGAAGGCGAGGGGACGGTTCCGGCCGTGACGGTGAAGGACAAACCCTATTTCGGCTATCGCGGCGCGATGCTCGACGTCTGCCGGCATTTCATGCCCGTGGAGGATGTGAAGGCCTTCATCGACATTCTGGCCATGCATAAACTCAACCGGTTCCATTTCCATCTGACCGACGACCAGGGCTGGCGTATCGAGATCAAGAAATATCCCGACCTGGCATGCAAGGGCTCCGTCCGCAAGGAGACGCTCGTGGGCAATCTGCGTACTTCGACCGAATACGACGGGATTCCCTACGGCGGGTATTATACGCAGAAACAGATCCGCGAGATCGTGCGCTACGCTGCCGAATGCCATATCGAGGTGATTCCCGAAATCGAAATGCCCGGCCACGGGCTGGGGGCGCTGACCGCCTACCCGTGGCTCGGCTGCCGCGGCGAGAATTACGAGGTCTGGACACGCTGGGGCATCAGCAAGGATGTCTTCTGCGCCGGCAAGGACTCGACCTTCGAATTCTTGCAGGACGTGCTCGCGGAGGTGATCGAGTTGTTCCCCTCGAAATACATTCATATCGGCGGCGACGAGTGCCCCAAGGCCCGCTGGAAGGAGTGCCCGCTCTGCCAGCGGCGGATGAAGGAGAACGGCCTGAAAAACGAGGAGGAGTTGCAGAGTTATTTCATGCAGCGGATCGAGAAGTGGCTGAACGACCACGGCCGCAACATCATCGGCTGGGACGAGATCTTGCAGGGCGGAATCTCGAAAACGGCCACCGTGATGTCGTGGCGCGGTTCGAAGGGCGGAATCGCCGCAGCCAAGGCGGGCAACACGGTCATCATGGCGCCCAACACCCACTGCTATCTGGACTATCGTCAGACGCAGCAGCAGGAGTTCGAGCCGCTGGGACAGGTGAAGTACCTGCCCATGCGGCAGGTCTATGCGCTCGATCCCTACGAACAACTGACTCCCGACGAACGTAAGTACATCCTCGGCGTGCAAGGCAACCTCTGGACGGAGTACATTCCCGATTTCCGGCAGGTGAAACACATGCTGCTGCCTCGTCTGGCGGCGATCGCCGAGACGGGCTGGGCCTACGACCGCAAGGATTTCGAGGATTTCAGCCGACGCATGCGGCAGTTCCGCAAGGTCTACGATCGTGCGGGCTACAACTACGCGACCTATTTCTTCGACGGAAAGGACGAATAATTCCGTTTCTCCCGCAGACGGGATGCACGGTGGTGTGCGCCCTGTCTGCGGGAGTCTCGCCGCCGGACGATCCGGGCGATTACCGAATATCGAATTGCCATGAAATATCTGTTTTGTGTCCTGCTGGCTTTGTCGCTGGCTGCGTGCGGGAAGGAGACCGAAGATCCGGGGTTGTCGCGCGAAGAGTTTCTGGATCTCTTCCCGCTGCATGAGCATGGCGAGGTGTATGTCGAACCCTTCTACGTGCGTTTTTACTATCCCGGAGGGAATTGTCTGCTCTTTCCGACCGACATTCTCGGCGAGAGTCCGGCGGCGCCGGTGCAATATATGTTTCTGCATCTGGACGGCAGCGACGTTCCGCCCGCGGAACTGATCGACCGGGCCTACGGCGTCGACTGTGCTGCCGCGACGACCGCGTTGAGTTTTTTGCCCGATGCCGCCGGTGGGAATTACCTGGTAGCCGATTTCCGCTACCGCTATGCGGCCGAGCAGGGTACGCAGATCGGGGAGCGCATCGGCGAGTGGCGCATCGTGTGGGGCGTGCAGCGGCAGTATAGGTACAATGGAAAATTGTATCCGCGTGTCGAATTTCAGTAATTGCCGTACGGCTTGTGCATTGGAACGGTTTTGGACGAATGCGGAGTCGGGCGGCCTGCGATTTTTTTTGCGGAAATATTTTGCAGAATAAAAATTTCGGTTTATCTTTGCACTCGCAAAAAGCCCCGAACGGGGTAGCAGATAACATTTTGCGGAAATAGCTCAGTTGGTAGAGCGCAACCTTGCCAAGGTTGAGGTCGCGGGTCCGAGTCCCGTTTTCCGCTCTAAAACAGGCGATTAAATCCTTGCAATAAGCTAATCAGCGAGTTGTGAGGATTTTCCGTTTGTGGCGGTTAACAATCTGTTAACCGATCTTCTGCACAGCTTTGCTGCAAATCTTCATCTTAATAAAGAACTCGTTAGCGCAAATGTACGGTAAAAATTAATATAAATCAACATAGATTTCGATTTTACACGCTACCCGCTCTGCCTGCATTTTTTGCTGTAATGCTCATTTTACATTTCTCTTGACGAATCGGGGCGCTTATATTAACAGTTATTAAATATAAAGTGCAGCTCATACTAAAAATGAGCTGCACTTTTGGGGATGAAAGGGGTGTCAGAAATCGGTCCTGACCACCCGGAAACCGACATTGGCGTAGCCCTGTGTCCCGGTCCTCATATCATCCGATTTCTCCGAACGGCTGGGTAAGGGTATAACCGTCCTTCTGTACATAGATGGCCGCCTGCTCCTGGGCGACGGGAATTTTTGCCATGCATGCTTTTTATGGGCAAAAGAATAATAGAGGGTTGTTTCTTTTTAATATTTATGACATCGGCCGGATATGAAAAATGAAAATCCGGTTTATGTAATGCAGACAGCAATTGGAACAAGATACAAAAAACTGTATTTTTGTTTTCTAAGAATATGAAATTAAAATGCAATCAATACCTAACGCCTGTTGCGTTATACGGATTCGGCCGTAACGGAGATCCCCGACCGGCTTTGTTTCGAGGACGTCTCCTGTTTCATCCGTTATTTTCGCAGGCCGGTCGGTTGTACGCCGCTGCGATTCAGGGAGCGGGCGGGATAAGTCCCGAAAAGCGTTTCGTTTCGCCCGATTTGTGACAATGCATGTTATTTGCCGTTCCGTACTTTTGTATGTTTGATACGAGACTTTATGGAGATGAAGAAAACACCGAACGAAATAAGAATCCGCGGTGCGCGCGTCCACAACCTCAAAAACGTGGATGTAAATATTCCGCTCCACGGCATCGTCGGCATCGCCGGCGTGTCGGGATCGGGCAAATCGTCGCTGGCGCTCGGGGTGCTCTACGCCGAAGGGTCGCGGCGCTATCTGGAGGCGTTGTCCACCTATACGCGCCGGCGCATGACGCAGGCTCCCAAGGCGCAGGTCGATGAAATAGCATATGTTCCCGCCGCCATCGCACTCCACCAGCGGCCAGGCGTGCCGGGTATCCGCAGCACCTTCGGCACCGGCACCGAGCTGCTCAACAGCCTGCGGCTTATGTTCTCGCGCCTGGCTTCGCACCGCTGTCCGAACTGCGGGCATTACCATGTGCCGACGCTGGCCGTCGCGGCCGAGAAGGAGCTCGTCTGCGCGAACTGCGGCCATCGGTTCTATGCGCCCGGGGCCGAGGAGCTCGCGTTCAACAGCGGCGGAGCATGTCGCCGGTGCGGCGGTACGGGTACGGTCATGACCGTAGACCGTGCGACGCTCGTGCCCGACGAATCGAAGGCGATCGACGAAGGGGCCGTGGCTCCGTGGAACAGCCTGATGTGGTCGCTCATGACCGACGTGTGCCGGGCGATGGGCGTGCGTACCGACGTGCCGTTCAGCGAGCTGACGCCTGCCGAGCGCGCCATCGTCTTCGACGGACCGGCCGAAAAGAGACATATCCTCTACAAAGCCAAAAATTCCAATCAGGCGGGAGAGCTCGATTTCACCTACTACAACGCCGTCTATACGGTCGAGAATGCGCTCGCCAAAGTGACCGACGAGAAGGGCATGAAGCGCGTGGAGAAGTTCCTGCGTCAGGACGTCTGTCCGGCTTGCGGCGGCACGCGACTCTCCGACGAGGCCCGGGCGCCGCGGCTTCGCGGCATCGGGCTGGACGAGGCGTGCCGCATGACGCTCGCGGAGTGCGTCGGGTGGGTGTGCGGCGTCCCCGCTTCGCTGCCGGAGGAGATGCGCCCCATGGGCGAGAGCATCTGCGAGTCGTTCCTCGCCGCTTCGCGCCGTCTGCTGGACTTGGGGTTGGGATACCTCGCGCTCGATCGGGCGGCTTCGACCCTATCCACCGGCGAGCGGCAGCGTATGCAGCTGGCCCGCGCAGTGCGCAACCGTACTACGGGCGTGATGTATGTGCTCGACGAACCCTCCATCGGCCTTCATCCGGCCAACATCGCAGGTCTCACGGGTGTTATGGACGACCTGGTCGCCGACGGAAACACCGTCGTGCTGGTCGACCACGACACGCAGATACTGAGCCATGCCGACCATATCGTCGAGATGGGCCCCGGAGCGGGGGCCGACGGCGGAAGGGTCATTGCGCAGGGGACGGTCGGGGAGATCGAACGCAGTCCGGCGTCGCGCATCGGCCCGTTTCTGGCAGGCAAGGTCGAATCCCGCGTGCTGCCCGTCGTGCCGGAAGGCGAACTCTTCGCACAAGGGGCGATCCGCCTCTCCACCTCCGAGATTCACACCGTAAAACCGCTCGAAGTCGTCATTCCCAAAGGCCGCCTCACGGTGGTGACGGGCGTATCGGGGTCTGGCAAAACCACGCTGATTCTCGAAAGCCTCGTTCCGGCGCTCGAAGCGGCGATAGCGGGCACACCGCTGCCACCCCATGTGAAAAATATCGATGCGTCGGGTATCGAACACGTCAAGCTCATCGATTCGACACCCATCGGTGCCAACGTGCGCTCTACGGTGGCTACTTACGCCGATATTCACGACGAGCTGCGCAAGATCTTCGCCCGCACGCCCGATGCCAGGGCCGCCGGTTACAAGGCGGGCGACTTCTCCTACAACACCGGACGGCTGCGTTGCCCCGTGTGCGACGGCACCGGCACGGTCAGCCTCGACGTGCAGTTCCTGCCCGACGTCGATATTCCGTGTCCCGAATGCCGCGGCTCGCGCTATGCGAAACCTGCGGGACGAATCGCCTGTACGGTCGGGAACGGCCGTTTGTTCACGCTGCCGCAGGTCATGGAGGCCGACGTGGCCCATGCGGCGGAGCTGTGCGCCGGATTCAAGAGCGTCGCACCGCGGCTTGCGACGCTGAGCGACCTCGGGTTGGGCTACCTCACCCTCGGCGAAGCCACGCCCAGTCTCTCGGGCGGCGAGGCGCAGCGGCTGAAACTCGCCTCGGAGATGGGACGCCGGCAAAGCGACTCGCTCTTCGTTTTCGACGAGCCCACCATCGGGCTCCACCCGCTCGACATCAGGACATTGCTCGAAGTCTTCCGGCATCTGCTTTCGGCAGGGGCTACCCTGGTCGTCATCGAACACGATCTGGACATGATACGCAACGCCGACTACATCGTCGACCTCGGCCCGGGCGGAGGAGCCGACGGCGGACGTATCGTCGCGACGGGCACTCCCGAAGCGGTAGCCGCCAATAAGGAAAGCATAACAGGACAATATCTGTATTGAAACTTAAAACAGGGTACCCATTCCAACCTTATTCATATGCACTGAACAGTTCTTCCGTATCGAGATAGATCGTCGGTTGGTCGTCCGACTGCCTATCGTATTTAGATCTGTCGATTCGGTAATGTCTTTCAGTCCGGAAATGATATAATTTGGTTCAGACTCCTTATCGTTTTCTTCGGAAAGCATGAAACGGGAAAAATATGTGTCCGGCATCCTGCCTGAAATCCGTCAAAAGGAATTTCGTAAATCCTTCGATAATATCTTGGTCATGTATACGTTGAGAAGTCGAGCTTCTGGAATATGCTATCAAAGCATCAAATACGGGCCTGTCCTCCGTATCCTGCACCGACAGCCGTCTGTCGAAATCCTTCAATGCTTCGGCCGAGGGTTCTGTATGGTATTTACCATTGGTACTCGTAATAGACTTTTTCAGGCGATTTCGTATGACCGTTTTCAGAACACTTTCATATGCGTCGATTTCGAAACATTCCCTTAAACGATCACGAAACGCGTCGTTGTGTCGAACGACCACATGTTTTGGGTCGATAGTCGCCGTTACCGGCACATACGAAGCGTCCGCGGAGGAATATCCGGAGACATTCCGCTAAGAAATCGCAAAAAAAGCGGTCGGCCCGTAAGGGTCGGCCGCCTTTTTCGTGTCTTCGGATAAAACCCGAATACCGTCATGGACAAACATAACAGGGATCTTCTGATCCGTGCGCTGAAAGGCACGCTGGACACCGCATCGCGCCGCGAATTCGACCTGTGGGTCTCGAATGCGGACAACCTCCGCATCTACGAAAACGCCCTCCGCATATGGGACGACACACAGCGCCGCGCTGCAGCTTACACCCCCGACCGCGATCGGCTCTGGGAACAGTTGCAGTCACGTATCGGAGTTTCCGGATCGCCGCAGCCTACGGAACGGCCCGCGCCGAAACGCCGTTGGGTGCCGATACTTCGCACGGCGGCTGCCGTCGCCGCGGGCGTCGTCGTCACGCTCTTCGCAGTCCGTCCCGACGCCGCCCTCACACCGAGTCCGGCCCGACAGGAGTTCTGCGCCTTCGGCGGTAAATCGCTGGCACACCTGGCCGACGGTTCGACCGTATGGCTTCAAAGCGGCTCGACGCTTGCCTGCGACGGCTCCTTCGGCGCCGAAAGCCGCAACGTAAAGCTTCGCGGAGAGGGATTTTTCGACATTGCCAAAGATCCCGAACGCCCCTTCACGGTCGAAGTGGAAGGGTTGCGCATACGGGTTCACGGCACCAAATTCAACGTGAACACCTCGCTCGAAGACCGGACCGTCGCCGTATCGCTCGTAGAGGGTTCGGTGGCCCTCGACTCCGGCAAAGGCGAACAGCGCCAGCTGTACCCCGGTGAAATCGCCCGCTACAACACCGCCACACAAAAGCTGGACATCTGTCGCGGCAACGTGGAGCTGGAATCCTGCTGGGCCGCGGGCAAACTGGTCTTCGAGCGGCAGTCGCTGGGCGAAATCTGCCGCTACCTGTCTCGCTGGTACGACATCCGGATCGACATCTCTCCGGCACTCGCCCGCAACTACGCCTACACGTTCACCATTACCGACGAACCGCTCGAAGCGATTCTGCGCATCATGAGCCGCATCAATCCGATCGTCTACACCTTCTCGGACAACCGCTCGGTGTCTATCTCCGAGGTAGAATAAAACCGTAAACCGACCAAACTCCAACCAAACCCCGAATGCCTATGACCGAACAGAGCTGAATCGCACACAATTTCTCCAGCGGCAGCACCCGCCGCTGCAAACACTCGCTAACCTTAAAACTTCCAACCATGAAACATTTTAGACTCTTCGCAATTCTATTGCTGCTCGTCTGCAAATGGACAACGGTTGCACATGGCCAGACGCAGGAGCCGGCGATCAACATAGAGTTCACCGACATACCCCTTTCGGAAGCCATATCGCGCATCGAGAAGAGCAGCAAATACACGTTTTTCTACGACGCCAAACAGACCGATCTGACCCTGCGCGTCAGCCTTCACGCCAAACAGCTGCCGATCTCCGCCGCCCTGCGCCAGATGCTCGCCCCGACGGGTCTCGACTTCACGATATCCGAACGCCAGATCGCCCTGATTCCCGCGGCACGCAAGGCTCCGGCCGGATCGCGCACGATCACCGGTACGGTCAACGACTCCCACGAACTGCCGTTGGCCGGCGTCGCCGTCACGCTGGAGGGCGACAATACCCGCGGCACCGTTTCCGGAAACAACGGCAGTTTCACCATCGACGTTCCCGACGCCGATGCGGTGCTCAGCTTCACCTACTTGGGCTACATCTCCAAGAAAGTCTCGGTGCCCGTCTCGCAGAACAGTCTCGAGGTATTCCTCGCAGAAGATGCCGTGAGGATGGAGGACGTCGTAGTAGTAGGTTACGGCACCCAGAAGAAGGTCAATCTGACGGGAGCCATCACCACGGTGGACGACACGCAGCTTGCAAACCGTTCGGCGCCGTCCGTAGCCCACATGCTTCAAGGTGCGGTTCCGGGTCTGACGATCTCGACCTCGTCGGGCCGTCCGGGCAACTCGGCCGACCTGAACATCCGCGGTATCACCTCGATCAACGGCGGTTCGCCGCTCGTGCTGATCGACGGCGCCGAGGGCGACCTGATGAAACTCAACCCCAACGACGTGGCCTCGATCTCGGTGATCAAGGATGCCTCGGCCGCCGCCATCTACGGCGCACGCGCGGCTTACGGCGTCGTACTGGTGACTACCAAGGAGGGCGACGATTCGGACAAAACCCGCGTGTCGTACAGCGGACGCTGGGGGTGGAATTCCCCCACCACCTCGACCGATTACGAGACCCGCGGCTACTATTCGGTGTACGTCAACGACCTGTTCTGGCATGCCGATGCAGGTACCAACTACACCAACTATACCGAGCAGGACATGATGGAATTATGGGCCCGCCGCAACGACAAGGTCGAAAATCCCGAACGTCCGTGGGTGAAGATCGACCAGCGCGACGGCCGCGACACATATGTCTATTACGCCAACTTCGACTGGTACCACTACCTGTTCAAGGACGAGCATCCCAGCACGAGCCACAGCGTCTCGCTGTCGGGCGGCAACTCGAAGGTGAAGTACATGCTTTCGGGCAACTATTACAGCGAAGAGGGACTCTTCCGTCAGGACCCCGACCGCTTGCAGCGGATCAACTTCCGTTCGAAAATTTCGTTCGACATCAACAAGTGGCTAAAAATCAGCAATAACACCAGCTACTACAACTACCAGTACTACTACCCCGGCCCCAGCGGAGTCAATACAGCCTTCTCGCTCGGCACGGTACACGCACTGGCCTCGATGATGCCCTATAACCCCGACGGCACGAGCGTCTACTACACCTCGCTGTCGAAATACTCGATCATGGACGGCCTGCCCACGATCATGAACAAGGGCGGCCACTACAACAAGGACAAGACCGACAACATGTCGACCACCACGGAGCTGACGTGGACCCCGGTCAAAGGGTTGGAGATCAAGGGTAACTTCACCTACATGTTCAACACCCAGCACAACCTCAACCGTCAGGTCAATACCGAATACTCGCAGTATCCGGGCGAAGTGCAAACCCTCTCGACGGGCAGCCGCTTCCAAGACAAGCTCTACGAAAAGACCATGATGCACAACTACTATCAGGCCAACGTCTACGCCACCTACGCACACACGTGGAACGAGAAGCACAACTTCAAGGCGATGGCCGGTTTCAACTGGGAGACCAAGTACCTCAAAGACGTATCGGCCACGGGCTACAACCTGCTCTCCGAAACGCTGATGGACCTCAATCTGGTGGGACAGGACGCCGACGGCAACGAACGCATGGAGGTCGGCGGCGGCCAGAACGAATACGCCCTGATGGGCTTCTTCGGCCGTCTGAACTACGATTACAAAGGCAAATACCTCGTGGAGGTGAGCGGCCGCTACGACGGCACGTCGCGCTTCAAGCGCGGTCACCGCTGGGGTTTCTTCCCCTCGTTCTCGCTCGGATGGCGCATCTCGGAAGAGCCTTTCTTCGAGGGCATCCGCGAAAAATTCAACAACTTCAAGATCAGGTATTCGTACGGACAGCTGGGTAACCAGAACGTAGGCTACTACGACTATATCCGCAAAATCTCGATCGGCAACCAGAACTATTTGTTCGGCGGCGACAAACCCACGACGGCCACCATTTCGGCCCCCGTGGCCTCGAACCTCTCGTGGGAAACCTCGATCCACAACAATCTGGGCGTAGACATGAGCTTCCTGAACAACCGTCTGGCTTTCAGCGCCGACTTCTACATCCGCGATACGAAGGACATGCTGACCTCCGGCGTCGCCCTGCCGAGCGTCTACGGCGCCGATTCGCCCAAGATGAACAGCGCCGACCTGCGCACCAAGGGTTACGAGCTCTCGCTCAGCTGGCGCGACGAGTTCCAGCTTCTGCGCCGGCCGTTCACTTACAGCGTGACGGTTACCTTCAACGACTACGTGACCGACATCACCAAATACGACAACCCCGACCGCACGTTCGCCAAGTCCTACTACGAAGGTATGCGCTGGGGTGAGATCTGGGGCTACCGCATCGGCGGACTCTTCGCCACGGACGCCGAGGCTGCCGGCTATGCCGTCGATCAGACCGCCGTCAACAACCGGATCAACGCTGCGGCCGGCTCGGAACGCGGCCTGCACGCCGGCGACCTGAAATTCCTCGATCTGGACGGCGACAACGTGATCTCCATCGGCAAGAACACGGTCGACGATCCGGGCGACCGGGAGATCATCGGCAACAGCCAGCCGCGGTTCCATTACGGCACGACGCTGAGCATGTCGTGGGCGGGCATCGACTTTTCGATCTTCTTTCAGGGCATCGGACGCCGCCACTGGTATCCCAAAGCCAATACGATCGCCTTCTGGGGACCCTATGCCCGTCCGTATGCGAGCTGGATTCCCAAAGACTTCCACGAAATGTATTGGAGCGAAGAGAATCCCGACGCCTATTTCCCCCGTCCGCGCGGCTATGTAGCCCTTTCAGGCACCAACCGCGAGCTGACGGCCGTCAACGACCGCTATATGCAGAACATCCGCTACTGCCGTCTGAAGAACCTCACGATAGGCTACACGCTGCCTAAGAAATGGACCCGCAAAGTGTTGATCGAAAACCTTCGCGTCTACTTCACGGGAGAGAATCTCGCCACATGGTCGCCCATCCACTCGGACTATATCGATCCCGAAATGGCCGCCATGAACGACGAGATGCGCACCTATCCGTGGCAGAAGACCTACATGTTCGGCGTGGATGTCACATTCTAATCAAACAAGCAGAACCATGAAAAAAATATTATTGATACTGGCCGCAGGCTGCACCATGGCGCTCGTCTCCTGCGAAGAGTGGCTCGACAAATACCCGCTGGCCCAAATGTCGCCCGAAACCTTCTTCTCGAACGAAAACGAGTTGCAGGCTTTCAGCAACAAATTCTACACGGTCTTCCCGTCCGACGGGCTCTACAACGAGTACTGGGACAACATCATTCACAACGACCTGCCTCAGGAGATGCGCGGCGGCCGCACGATCCCCGCATCGGGCGGCGGCTGGACATGGACCGACCTGCGCGATATCAACACGCTGCTCGAATACTCGGTCAACTGCAAGGACCTCGACGTCCGTAACCACTACGACGCGCTGGCCCGTTTCTTCCGCGCCTATTTCTATTTCGAAAAGATCAAGCGGTTCGGCGACGTGCCGTGGTATGCGAAACCGATCGGCTCGGCCGATGCTGAGCTCAATCGTCCGCGCGATTCGCGAGAATACGTCATGCAGCGCATGATCGAGGACATCGATTTCGCCATCCGCTACCTGCCCGCCAAACACGACCTCTACCGTATCACGAAATGGACGGCTCTGGCCCTGAAATCGCGTTTCTGTCTCTTCGAAGGCACGTTCCGCAAATACCACGACATCGACCTTCCGGAGAACGACTGGAAATACTACCTCAGCCTGTCGGCGAAGGCTTCCGAAGAGTTCATCACCAACAGCGGCTACGGACTCTACACATCGGGCGGCACGCAGACCGCCTACCGCGACCTGTTCGTGTCGGAAGACGCCCAGCAGATCGAGGTCGTCCTCGCCCGCGATTACAACAAGGGGCTAAGCGTATTCCACAACAGCACCTTCTACTCGCTGAACACCTCCTACGGCCGTCCGGGGCTGACGCGCAAGATCGTCGCCAGCTATCTGATGGCCGACGGCACGCGCTTCACGGACAAGGCGGGCTGGGAAACGATGGAGTTCCGGGACGAGTGCCGGAACCGCGATCCGCGTCTGGCGCAATCGATCCGCACGCCGGGTTACACGCGCATCAACTCCACCAAGGTCGAAGTGCCGAGCCTGTCGACCTGCATGACGGGCTATCAGCCCATCAAGTTCGTCGCTCCCGCCGATTTCGGTTCCGACGGGTACAACCTCTCGTACACCGACCTGCCGATCATCCGCACGGCCGAGATCTACCTCAACTACGCCGAAGCCAAAGCCGAGCTGGGTACGCTGACGCAGGCCGACATCGATCTGTCGATCAAGAAACTGCGCGATCGCGTAGGTATGCCCAATCTGGACATGGATCACGCCAACGCCAACCCCGACCCGTACCTTTCGGCCCCTGAGACAGGCTACCCCAACGTGACGGGGCCGAACAAAGGCGTACTGCTCGAAATCCGCCGCGAGCGCACCATTGAACTGCTTCAGGAGGGCCACCGTTACTACGACCTCATCCGCTGGAAAGAGGGCAAGGCCTTCACGCAGCCGCTGCTGGGCCTCTACATCCCCTCCAAGGGCGAATACGACCTCGACGGAGACGGTACGCCCGACATCTATCTCAAAACCAAGGGAGAGACGCCCTCGACCAAAGCTCCGCTCATCATGGAGATCGATCAGGACATCTTCCTCTCGGAAGGCGATCACGGTTACATCTCGCCCCACAAGAAGAATCCGGGCGAGTGGAACGAAGCCCGTGACTACTACTACCCGATTCCGACCGACGACCGCTCGCTGACCGGCGGTGCCCTGACGCAAAACCCCGGCTGGAACGACGGCCTCGACTTTTAATTCTTAATGCTAACTTCAAAAACGAACGAAACGATGAACATCCTGAAAAAATATCTTACCATCATGCTGCTGCTCGGCCTCACCTGCCCGGCAACGGCCTGCAACAGCAGTTCCTCCTCCGAAGACGAAGTTCCGCCCCATCTGAAACCCGAAAACCCCGAAGAACCCGTCCGGGACTACTATTCCAAGACCGACGGCGCGACACGTCTGGTGACCTACAACGTCGGCGTCTTCACCAAGTACGTCAGCGACGGCAGCTACCAGATGATCGCCGATATGATGACCGAGGGCAAAGCCGATCTGGTGGGCATCAGCGAACTGGACAGCTGTACGGTTCGCACCGGCAGGGTCTTCCAACTCAAGAAGTTCGCCGAGTTGATGGGCAAGGAGTGGAGTTACGAATATTCGCGGGCGATGGCCTATCAGGGCGGAGCCTACGGCGACGGAATCGCCAGCCGTGAGAAACCCGTTCGTGCCTTTGCCGCTCCGCTGCCGAAGGGCGACGGCGCCGAACCCCGCGTGATGGTCGTCGTGGAGTTCGAGAAATATGTCTTCGCCACCACCCACCTCGACCATGTATCCTCGCTGGCTCAGGCAGGGCAGGTCGATGAAATCAACAAGGTCATCGAACGAGAATTCGGCGGCTCGAAGAAACCCGTCTTCCTCGGCGGCGACTTCAACGCCCGTCCCGATTCGCCCACCATTTCCAAATTGAAGACGGACTGGACGATCCTGACGCCCCACGGTGCGAGCGACTTCACCCACTCTTCGCAGGCGCCGGACAAATGTATCGATTACATCCTGTTGTGGAACGGCAACGGCGCGAAGTGCGAAGTGGTCGGCACCAAGATCATGCTCGACTTCAACAAAGGCGACATCAAGAGGGCCTCGGATCATATTCCCGTGCTGGTCGATGTCAAATTCTAATGCTGAGACGAACTCTTAAACGCAAACGATTATGAAACGATATGCGAACATGCGTCTTCTGGCCGCCGTCGCCCTGCTCATCGCAGCGGCGGGCTGCAAGGACGACGAAGGTCCGACGCTCGGGCAGCCTGCCCTGCTGAGCATTCAGGACGCCACGGCCGACGCCGAAGTGATTACGGTGGAAAGCCCCAAGAAGCAGACCCTCGACATCCGCGTGGAGGCCGAGCAGATCAGCGGCAACTACATAACCGTCGTATTCAAGACTGCCCCCGAACTGGTCGGGACCTATAACGCGGCGCACGGAACCTCATACAAGCTCTGCCCCTCGGAGGCCTACGAATTTTCGACCACCGAAGTCATGCTGCCCCGCTACAACACGCTCTCCTCGACGATGAAAGTGGAGCTGTTCAGCGAGCGCATGCCCGACGAGGAGCCGTACCTGTTGCCGATCACCATCGATTCGATCAAGGGCGACTCGCAGGCGACGGTCTCGCCGACGGGCAGTGTCCGTTACATCCTCTTCAACAAGCTCGTCAAGCCGGGACCGCCCGCACCCGTGCTGCTCGAACGCAGCGGATGGAAGGTGCTCGCCGCCCCCAAAGCCAAGCCCAACTACGAAGTGGAGAAGATGTTCGACAAAGACATCAACACCTTCGGCTACTGCAACGCCGACGAAGAGAAAGCCGATCCGCCTTACGACTTCGTCATCGATCTGGGCAAAGAGGTGACCGTACGCGGCTTCCAGTTCAATCAGCGCTACATGACTACCGGCAAACCGGAGGACGGCGCACGCTACGGCATCGCCCACTTGGAGGTTTGGACCGCGAAGGAGATCGCCGGCGACGGCCTCGGCGCAGCGAACGACGCCAACTGGACCTACACCCAGACATACCGCGACAACCGGACCGATCCCGACTCGCCGCTGGATCCGATGAGTGTGGTCATCAGTCCGATGCTCGACGACTACCAGCATGCGCGTTACGTCCGGCTGCGCATTCACGCCAGCTATACGAACAAGACTTATAACCCGACTTTCCGGGGATGGTGTATCGCAGAACTGAATGTCTGGGGTAACAACGAACTGCTCGAATAATGCGTCTGGACTTGCAAAGGGACCTGCTGGAGTGTTTCAGCAGGCCCCTTGTTTAACGCAGTCCCGATTGCAAGCGTTCCGCATTCCGCAGGATAACAGAAACTGAATAATTTCGAAATGAAAAATTCATACGTTCCGCATCCGTTTTATCCCCGAAAATGTCTATCTTTATTTGTCTGAATTTCTTTTAGCGATACGATGAGGCCGGAAAACGAACACGACATGGTTTTGTGGAAACACATCAGCCGAGGGAGGGGGGGGGAACCGCCGCTTTCAGGGAGTTGTTCGACCGTTATTACGCCCCGCTTTGCAGGTTCGCGGCCTGTTGGTTCCACGACCGCACCTCTGCCGAGGAGATTGTATTGGACACCTTTACGCACATCTGGCAGCATGCCGGGGAACTCCGTATCTCGACTTCCGTCCGGGCCTATCTGTTTCGCGCCGTGCGTAACCGCGCGCTCAACCGGCTTCGCGACGAACGAACCGACGGAATTCCCATCGGGAAGGGCCCTGAACCGCTCTTCACGAATCCGGAAGCATTGCAGCTTGAAGCCGACGAAATGCTGTTACTGATCGCCGAAGCGGTCTCGCAACTGCCCGACCGCTGCCGCGAAGTATTCCGCAAAAGCCGTGAAGAGGGGCTTTCCAACGCAGCGATCGCCAATCAGATGCGGATTTCGGTCAAGACCGTCGAAGCGCAGATCACCAAAGCCCTGAGACGCATCCGCGAAACGCTGCTCCGCACGTGATCTTCTCTCCGGACTTTCCGGACACTCCCGCCGAATGACCGTCTAATGACCGCCGAAGACCGGCCGGAAACCTGCATCGGTTGACCACTTCGATGCGAATGCCTTGCATCAGCGCGTTGGTCGTTGCGAACGTATGGTGCCTCAGGTGGTAGGTGACCGCCTTGTCGATTCCGACCTCGACGGCGATTCTTTTCAGGATGCGGTTACAGTAGGCGATGTCGGGCACAGGCAGTACGAGGTTCGTTCCCGCGACCTCGCGTCTGTATTTGTCGATGATGCGTTTGGTAATGCCGCACAGTTTGATTTTGAACGGCGTGCCGATCTTCTGCCGTTTCTTGACGATTCATAAATCCCCGTCGAAACGTCGGTCCCTCGACATCCTCCGCATTGCGGTTTGGCATCGGCACTCTTGCCTGCTGTTCGTTCGCCGCGGAATCCCAAAGCGGGAACGGAACGGTCAGGCACGACGATACGAAGGTGCTCCTGCCGTTTCGGCTTTTACAGGGCTGTGCCTTTTTGCGGAGCGAACAGTCCTGTCATATCCGCTTTTTCGAGGGCGAGGAGCCGTACCTTCCGCTCGATGCCGCCCGCATAGCCCGTCAGGCTGCCGTTGCTTCCCACGACCCGATGGCAGGGAACGATGATGCTGACGGGATTGTGTCCGACAGCGCCGCCTACGGCTTGTGCCGGGACGGTTTTCGGGCCTTGCCGGCGGGCGATTTCACGGGCGATCTCTCCGTAGGTGATCGTCTTCCCGAAGGGGATTTGCCGCAGAATTTCCCACACGGCCAGCCGGAACGGTGAACCTTGCAGGTGCAGGGGCGGCGTCGGTCCCGGATCGTTCCCTCCGAAATAGTTGTCCAGCCAGCGGCGGGTCTGCTCGAATATCGGCAGCATCGTCTCTTCGTGCTGGGCGTCGAGCGTCGCGGCGAAATATTTCTGCCCTTCGAACCAGAGTCCTGTCAGGCCTTCGCTGTCGGCAGCCAGTGTGATCGTGCCGAGCGGTGAGCGGTAGAGGTGGGTGTATTGCATCGTGTCCATGAAAGTTGAGTGGCGATTGGTAGTGTATCATCGTTTGCGTTCGACGTCTGGCAGGAATCCCGTGATGATCCCCATCAGGGGCAGCAGCGCGCTGACGCGGAAGATGAATTCGATGCTGGTTCGGTCGGCCAGCCAGCCGAAGAAGGCCGAACCCAGTCCGCCCAGTCCGAACATCAGCCCGAAGAAGAGGCCGGCGATCATTCCCACTCGGCCGGGCATCAGGTCGGTGGCGTAGACCACGATGGCCGAGAAGGCCGACGAGATAATCAGTCCGACGAGGATCGCCAGCGCCACGGCACCGCCCGATCCGGCGTAGGACAGCATCAGGGCGAAGGGTGCCGCTCCGAGAATCGACCCCCAGATGACGTATTTCCGTCCGATGCGGTCGCCCAGCGGCCCGCCGATGACCGTGCCTGCGGCCGATGCCGCGAGGAATGCGAAGAGGCTGTATTGCGCGTCCTGCACCGAGAAGGCGAATTTGTCCATAAGGAAGAAGGTGAAATAGTTGGTCATGCAGGCGATGTAGAAATATTTCGAGAAGACCAGCACCGTGAGGATCAGCAGCGCACGGCGGATCTTGCGGCGGGGCAATTCGGCTGCTGCGGTTGTTGCGGTTACCGGTGCGGCGGTCGCGGCGGTCAGTTGTCGTTTGTACCAGTTGCCGATGCGGAGGAGGATGCCGATGGCCAGCAGTGCGGCCGGGGCGAACCACATGATCGAGGTCTGGCCGTAGGGAATGACGACGAGCGCGGCCAGTAGCGGCCCGAAGGCGCTTCCGGCGTTGCCGCCGACCTGGAAAATCGACTGTGCCAGCCCTTTGCGCCCGCCCGATGCGAGCTGGGCTACGCGCGACGATTCGGGGTGGAAGATCGACGATCCCCAGCCGATGAGTGCGACGGCCAGAAGGATCGGTGCGAAGCCGGGGGCGAGGGCCAGCGCGAAGAGTCCCGCCAGCGTGAAACACATTCCCGCGGCCAGCGAATAGGGTCTCGGATGGCGGTCGGCATAGCGGCCGACGAAAGGTTGCAGGATCGAGGAGGTCATCTGGAAGACGAGCGTGATGAGACCGATCTGGGCGAACGAAAAACCGAATTTGGCTTTGAGCAGCGGATAGACCGCCGGAATCACCGACTGCATCATGTCGTTGAGCAGGTGGGTGACGCTGACGAGCAGCAGGATCGGATAGACCGTGTCGGCGGTCGTTCGCCGGCGCGGTGCGGATATGGGTTTCGTGAGCGTGTCCATCGTCGGGGGATCAAGGTTCGTCCAGAATGACGGCGATCGTGTCGAGCGCCTGCTGCACGTCGGTGTCGGCGATGTTCCGTGCCAGCCGTGCGTGCGTCGGCTGGGAGGCACGAAAACAGGCCGTGTCGCGGTAGATATGACGGAATCCCTTTTGCAGGTGGCCGGTTGTCGTCCGGTAGAGTTCGCAGAGGATTTCGTTGTGCGTGGCTTCGGCTATGGCTGCATGGAAGGCGATGTCGGCGGCGATGCACCGTTCCAGGTCGCCCGCTTCGGCGGCCGCGCCCCGTTGGGCGAGCAGGGATTCGATCCGCTCCATGTCCTGCGGCGTGCGGCGTGCAGCGGCGCGTTCGACAATGGCCGCTTCCAGAATTTTCCGTACTTCGTCCAGTTCGCGGATATCGGCGCGACGCAACCGCTGCTCCACGAGGGCATCGGACGCTGCGGGGGCTGCGACGAATGTCCCTGCGCCCTGCCGCACGTTCAGGAATCCCCGGTCGGATAGCATCCGCACCGCTTCGCGCACCGTCGAGCGGCCGACGCCGAACATGCGCATCAGCTCCGATTCAGTCGGCAGCCGTTCGCCCGTGCGGAATTTTCCCGCTGCGATACGGCGTTGCAGCCGTTGGGCCAACGTATCGGCCAGCGAGTGTTTGCGAAGGGGCGTTTGCGGATCTGATTTCATCGTATCATCTGATGTTTTACGCAAAGGTAAACGATTTTTTCGAATCGGCGAAATTTCCGGTGCGGAGTTCCGGCGGCGAGTTCGTTCGCAGTGGAAGAACGGATCGCGGGAGTAGGGGGCGGAATGGAAAACGGCAGGAAGCGAGCATGTCGTTTCCTGCCGGAATCCATCGGTCGGCGGCGCCGTTGATCTACTGACGGATAGATACCAGACCGTTCCCGTGCAACCGGCCGGGACGCATCTTTGTGTGCGGCGTACGAAACGACCGGCGGAACGTTCTTCCGCCGGTGCCGATTCCGCCGATGTGCGGTCACTCCTTCTGCTTCGGTTCCTCGCCGTCGCCTCGGGCACCCTCCTTGAACGAGCGGATGCCCCGGCCGATGCCCTTCATCAGTTCGGGAATCTTGCGGCCTCCGAAGAGCAGCAGTACGATCAGTGCGATGAGGACGATCTCCACGACGCCCAAGTTTCCGAGAAAGAGGATTTTTGCCATATTCGTCAGTTTTTATCCGGTTATCCGGCCGTTTCGAACGTCGCTGCGACCCGTTTCAGATCGTCGACGATCGGCAGGTGTTGCGGGCAGCTGCGTTCGCATTTGCGGCAGCCGATGCATTCCGAGGCGCGTCCGTGCGTCTGGGCCAGGTTGTCGTAGTAGGTCTGCTGGATCGAAAAGAGGTGGTTCACCGACTGGCGGTCGGCGTTGTAGAGCGCGAAGTAGTCGGGAATGGCGATATGCTTCGGACACCCCTCTACGCAGTAGCGGCAAGCCGTGCAGGGGATGGCGATCGCATCGTTGATGATTTTGACGGCTTCGGCCACCGTGGCGCGTTCGGCGTCGTCGAGCGGTCGGAAGTCGTGCATGTAGTCCGTGTTGTCGAGCAGCTGCGCCATCGACGACATGCCGCTGAGAACGGTTATTACGCCGTCCAGACTCGCGGCATAGCGGATCGCCCACGAGGCGGGCGAGAGGTCGGGATGCACGGCGCGGAAGAGTCGTTCGGCGGCGGGCGGAACCGTCGCCAGCGAACCTCCCTTGACCGGTTCCATCACCACGATCGGCTTGCCGTGACGGCGCGCCACGTCGTAGCAGCGGTGCGACTGGATGCTGGGATTGTCCCAGTCGAGGTAGTTGATCTGCAACTGCACGAACTCCGTTTCGGGGTGCGCCGCGAGGATCTCGTCGAGCAGCTCCGCGCTGTCGTGGAACGAGAATCCGACGTGGCGGATACGCCCCTCGGCTTTCATGCGGGCGGCGAAGGCGAAGCTGTCGAAGCGCTCGACGGTGCGGTAGTTCGCGGTGTTGAGATTGTGCAGCAGGTAGTAGTCGAAGTAGTCGACGCCGCATTTCGAGAGCTGTTCGGCGAAGATCCGCTCCTGATCCCCTTCGGATTTGAGGAACATCGTCGGGAGCTTGGTGGCCAGTGTGAAGCTGTTGCGGGGATGACGCTCGACGAGCGCCTCGCGCACGACGCACTCGCTGTGGAAATCGTGGTACATGTAGGCCGTGTCGAAGTAGGTGAAGCCCCGTTCGAGGAAGGTGTCGACCATGCATTCGACCTCGGCGATGTCCACGGCCTTGAAGTTGCCGGCCTCTGCGAGCGGCAGCCGCATACAGCCGAATCCCAGTTTGCGCATCGTCTTACTTGCGGATTATGAAATTGATGAATGCCCAGCCGCCGAAGATTTGCAGCAACATGCCCGGCAGGCCGATGCGGAAGTCCTGCACGGCGGCGTGGAACGAACCCGTGAGGGCCCATTCGCCCAATGTGCCGGCCGCCTGGTAGAAGAGTACGACGGCTGCCAGCAGTGCGAGCGACGCACGGCGGAAGCGTGCGGCGGCATAGCCTGCGGCGCCGGCCAGCAGCACCGATTTGAGTACGATCGCGGGCAGTGCCGCCGCGGCGGGCATCCCGAAGAGCAGTGCGTTGGCTACGGGCGACGCAAGTGCCGTGAGCAGCCCCGCGCGCCAGCCGTACTTGTAGGCGCCCACGAGCGTGAAGAAGTAGATCGGCAGCCATGTCGGCCCGCCCAGACGGATCGTGTGGAAGAGCTGCGGCAGGACGATGTTGCCCGCGAGGAAGAGGGCGGCCGCCAGATAGGTTTTCGCTTCGCTGTATTCCAGCGAATAGAGTTTTACGGAAGTCGTTTGCATATCACTTTTTTATGAATGGTTGAATGAAAGTTCCGGTATTTCGAGTAATTCGTTAAAAGTGCATGTCCAGACCGCCCAGCACGGTTGCACGCGGCATGGGGAATCCGGCGTTGATCTCATAACGCTGCGCCAGCAGGTTCTCTCCGTCGACGAAGATACGCAATTTGCGCGAGATGCGGAAACCTGCGCGTAGGTTCCACAGGATGAAATTTTCCTGTGCGTCGCTGCCCGTCCCTCCGACGACGATCGAAGTGTAGAGACCCTCCACGTATTGCAGGCCCGTCGAGACCGACCAGCGGCCCTGCGTGAAGGAGGCTCCGACGTGGAGTTTGTGTTCGGGAGCGGCCAGCACGGGATGCTCCATGTGCAGGAAACTGTAATTGGCGTCGACGCTCCATGCCGCCGAGATGCGGTATGCGATTTCGGCTTCGACGCCCGCATTCTCGATCCGGCCGGTGTTGACGTTCATCTGCCGCCCGTCGACGGGCATACGCAGGATCAGGTTTTCGCCGTCGATATAGAAGAGATTGACGCCGTAGGAGAGCCGTCCCTCCCATAGCCGCTGCGAGAGCGACAGTTCGTAGCTCCACAGCCGCTCGGGACGCAGGTCGGGGTTCGCGGGGCGGAACATGTAGAGTTCGCGGATCGTGGGGTAGCGGAATCCTTTGCCGGCCGAGAGCTTGATCTCGGCGCTGCGCGGCAGGTGGAACGAGACACCCGCCTGCGGCACCCACTCGGTGCCCACATGGGAGTGGCGGTCGACGCGGAGCCCCGCATCGAGCGTCAGCCATGTGCCGAGCGACTGTCGGAAGTCGACGTAACCGGCCACCTCGTCCTGCGTCTTGTCGACCTGCGGCTCTTCGTGTCCGTCGAGAAACCGGTTCCACGATTCGCCGCCGAAGTGGAAGTAGTCGAAGCCCACCGTCAGCCGGTTGCCCGCGAAGAGCTGCGCACTCTGGTACCACGACACCCCCAGCATCCGGTCGCGCGAGTTGAACCGGTAGTTGAGCGGTTCGCTGCCCGCGGCATAGCCGTCGTCGATCTTGTGCCGCCCCCAGTTGTAGAAGAGGCTCAGGGCGCCCGACGTGCGGTCGTAGCGGTTGGCCAGGGCGGCGGAGGCCCGTCCGCGCGTGATGCGCGAGTCGTTGTCGATGAGCGGCGCCGTCACCTCGCCCGGATTTGATGCGTTGAAGTGTGTCAGGTTCACGTCGCCCGACAGCGTCCATGCTCTCGAAAGCTCGTATCCCAGCTTGGCGTAGCCGCCGTACTGTTCGAAGCCCATGTCGGCGCGGTGGCCGTCGGTGCGGTTGTAGGAGCCGGTGACGACGCTCGTGAAGCGTCCCTTGCGGATACGGTTCGACAGCTCGGTCTGCAACGTGTTGTAGGAGCCGTAGGCGGCTTGCAGGTCGGTGCGGATGCCCTCCTCGCGCTGCTTGCGCGTGACGATGTTGATGACGCCGCCCATGGCGTTGGAACCGTAGAGTACCGAGGCGGGGCCGCGTACGACTTCGACGCGCTCGGCCAGCATCGACTGGTAGGCGTCGGCGATCGGATGTCCCATGAGCCCCATATACTGCGGATGGCCGTCGATGAGTACCAGCAGGCCCGTGGTCGGCAGCCCCGCCTGCGGTGCGCCGCCGATGCCGCGCAGCGACATGCCGCCCGCCGCTCCGGTCGAGACTCCGTAGCCCATGATCCCGCGCGCGGTGGCGAAGAGCCCCGGCACCTGTTCGGTGAGTATGGGCAGCAGCGATTGCCGGCCGCTGCGTTCGATCGCGGCGCGGTCGACCACCGAGACGGTCATCGGAAGGAGGCGGACGTCGGTTTCGTTGCGCGTGCCCGTGACGACGACCTCCTCGATCGGGTAGACGGGGCGCTGCCGCACGCTGTCGGGCAACTCGTCGGCGACGGCGGCCGGAACTGCGAACAGCAGCGCGGCTGTCAGTATAGAGTGGAAAAAGGCTTTCATTTTTGTCCTTCGATAAAGTTGCGGATCAGCGGCAGCGCTTCGGCAGCGGTGGCGCAGTCGCGGCAGAGCGTCTCCACGGGGCATTGCCCCGTTCGTGTCCGGTTGACGATATAGGGTACTTCGAGCGTGTAGCTCACGTGTACGGGCGATGCGGCGAGCAGCCGCCGCGCCGGCCGGCTGATGACGTCGGCGTGGAGTTCGCCGACGCCGCCCAGAATCATCAGCGCCGCCGCGCCTTTACCCACCACCTTGTCGGCGACGAAGGCGCCGTCCAGCAGTTCGGGCTCCTCTTCGAGCAGGCGGTAGAGGTCTTTCACGCCCCGTTCGCGGAAGATGCGGGTCACATCGCCGTTGCGGATTACGCACGAGCACGCTTCGACATGCAGCAGGTCGATGAGTTGCAGCCGCTGGTCGTCGGTCAGAAAGGTCGTGTTTCGTTTCATGGTTTGTCGTTTCAGTATCCGAACCGTTCGGCGGCGCGGCGCATCGCCTCGACGATCTCTACGCCGAACGGGCATCGGGGTTCGCACAGCCCGCAACCGATGCACTCCGAGGCGTGGTGCGCGAGCGTGCGGTAGTGTTCGCGCACCGTTTCGGGAATCTCGCCCTGCACTTGCGCGAGGTTGCGGAATTTGTTGACTGCCGCGATGTCGATGCCCGCCGAACAGGGGGCGCAGTGGCCGCAGTACATGCAGTGTCCCCGCCACGAGAAGCGTTCCAGCCCCGTCATCACCGCAGTGTAGTCGCGTTCGGCGGCCGGAGCGCCGCACCACGCCAGCGCCGCTTCGATCTCCGCGCGGCTCTTGCAGCCGACCATGACGGCCGCCACGGCGGGGCGCGTGAGCGCATACTCGATGCACTGCACGGGCGTCAGTGCGCGGCCGAAGGGCGAGTTCGCCTCGCTAAGCAGGTCGCCGCCGCCGTAGACCTTCATCACGTCGATGCCCACGCCCGTGCGCTCGCACAGTTCGTAGAGCCGTTCGCGTTCGGGATCGACGTTGTGCAGCGTGCGGGCATAACTTTCGTCGGCCCACAGCGTGTCGACGTTCTCGCTTGCGGGTTGCAGATCGTAGGCCGGATTGATCGAGAACATCAGTACGTCGACGAGCCCTGTTTCGACGGCCATGCGCGCCACGGCGGGGTTGTGGCTGCTCAGACCGATCGAGCGGATGCGCCCCTCGGCTTTGAGCCGCTGGGCGAGCCGGATGATCGGCCCGTCGAAGACCGTGCGCAGGTCGGCCTCGGCGTCGACGTAGTGGATCATCCCCACGTCGAGATAGTCGGTGCGCAATTGCCGCAGCTGTCGTTCGAACGAGTCGGCGCTCTTCTGCGGATCGCGCGTGCGCAGGTATTGGTCGTTCTCCCATACGGTGCAGAGGTGGCCTTGGATGATGAACTCCCCGCGCCGTCCTTCGAGCGCCGCACCGATGTCGGCGCGCAGGTCGGGGTTCGACGAGTAGATGTCGACGAAGTTGATGCCGTGTCCAATCGCGAAGTCGAAATCGGCCTTCACCTCTTCGGCCCGCTTGTGCATGAAGCCCTCGCAGCCGAGTGCCACGGCGCTCACGCGGAGCCCCGTTCGTCCCAATGTCCGGTATTCCATAGGCCGTCAGAATTCCCTGTTCTGTTTGAGGTCCTCGACGAAGCGGTCGATTCGCTGCATCTGCGCGGGAATGTCGATGTTCTGCGGACAGTGCGGCACGCATTGGTTGCAGCCGATGCAATGGTCGGCCTGCCGCAGGCGCGGCACCGAACGGTCGTACCCCACCAGAAAGGCGCGCCGTGCCTGCCGGTAGGCGCTGTCGCGCGACGACGAGGGCATCCGTCCTTCGTTGATGCACTTGTTGAAGTGGAGCAAAATGCCCGGGATGTCGAGCCCGTAGGGGCAGGGCATGCAGTACTTGCAGTCGTTGCACGGAATGGTCGGATAGCGCAGCAGCGCCTGCGCCGTCTCTTCGAGAAATTCGCGGTCGGCATCGGTCAGCTCGTCGAGCGGCGAGAAGGTGCGCAGGTTGTCCTGCAAGTGCTCCATGTAGGTCATGCCGCTCAGCACGGTCAGCACGCCGGGAAACGATCCCGCGAAGCGGAAGGCCCACGAAGCGACGCTCTGCTCGGGGCGGCGCTGGCGGAGTTTGGCGGCGATGTGGTCGTGTACGTTCGACAGGCGCCCGCCCAGCAGCGGTTCCATGATGACGGCCGGAATGCCGCGGCGGCTCAGTTCGCCGTAGAGGTATTCGGCGTCGGTGTTGCGCGTGTTGACCTCCTTGGCGTGGCGCCAGTCGACGTAGTTGAGCTGGATCTGCACGAAATCCCACCGGTAGCGGTCGTGCTCCGCGAGCAGGCGGTCGAAGACCGCGATGTCGCCATGGTAGGAGAATCCGAGATTGCGGATGCGTCCCGCCTCGCGTTCGGAGAGCAGGAAGTCGAGGATGCCGTTGTCGATGTAGCGTGCTTCGAACTCCTTCATTCCGCCGCCCATTCCCACGCCGTGCAGCAGCAGGTAGTCGATGCGGTCGACCTGCAACTCCTTGAACGAGTTGCGGTACATGGCCATCGACGCTTCGCGGCTCCACGTGGAGGGGGCGAAGTTCGAGAGCTTGGTGGCGATGTAGTAGCTGTCGCGCGGATGGCGTTTGAGAGCGATGCCCGTGGCGCGCTCCGAGCGTCCCTTGCAGTAGGCGGGCGAGGTGTCGAAGTAGTTCACGCCGTGGGCGATGGCGAAGTCGACCAGCCGGTTGACCTCCTCCTGGTCAATCTCGTCGGCGCCGTCGCGTGCGCTGCCGCCGCTGAGGGTCGGCCAGCGCATGCACCCGTAGCCCAGCAGCGATACCTTCTCGCCCGTCTTGGGGTTGATGCGGTAGGTCATCCGGTCGGTCGGAATCTCGCCCTGCGCCGTGCGGTCGCCCGTTGCGGCGTTGCGGCGCAAATCGCATCCGGTCAGTGCGGCGGCCGTGGCGGCCGTGCCGACGCCCAGCCGTTTGAGGAATTCGCGGCGGGCCATGCCTTTCTTATCGTTGGTCTCCATGGGTTTCGGGGGTTAAATGGTTCGGTGGCGTTCGTGCCCTTCGACGTAGATCGCGCTGAACGGGCGTGCCGGACAGAGGTTTTCGCAGGCGCCGCAGCCGATGCAGCGCTCGGTGTTGACGACCGGAATCTTCGGCGAGTCGGGATCGGCGGTGTCGGACGGAACCATCGTGATGGCCTCCGACGGGCAGTGGCGGGCGCAGTTGCCGCAGTCGACGCCGTCGGTCAGGGGTACGCAGTTGGCACGTATCCAGACGGCATGGCCGATCTGCACGGACGACTTCTCGGCCGCCGTCACGGGGAGGATCGCTCCTGCGGGGCAGACCTCGGAGCACTTCGTGCATTCGGGGCGGCAGTAGCCGCGTTCGTAGGACATTTCGGGCTGCATCAGGGACGTGAGTTTTTCCGAGGGCCGCAGCACGCCGTTGGGACAGACGGCCACGCAGAGCTGGCAGCCGGTGCAGTGGTGCGCCATGTTGCGCAGGCTCGCGGCGCCGGCCGGGACGATCGGCGTCGCACGGCGGGGAATTTTTTTCTGTTCGATGACGGCCAGCCCGCCGTCGGTGAGCTTCTCCTGTGCACGGAGTGCCGTGTGTGCGGCGAATACGCCCGTAAGCGACAGAAAACTGCGGCGCGAAAGACCGGCGGGGTTCTCCTCTCTTCCCGACTCTCTCTTCTCTTCCTTCGCCGGCTTGCGGGTTTTCGGCCGCAGTTCGTAGGCGATGGCGTTTTTGTGACAGGTGTCGATGCAGTCCATGCAGACCACGCAGCGGCTGTAATCGATCCGGTGGTGTTCGACGTCGATGCACGACGCCTTGCAGTTGCGTGCGCAGCGGTTGCAGCCGACGCACTTTTCGGGGTCGATCGCGGGGCGTAGCAGCGAGAAGCGCGCGAGGAAGCCCAGCACCGTACCCACGGGACAGACGGTGTTGCACCACGTGCGGCCGTTGCGCCAGGCCAGCACGGCGATGAGAGCGAAAGTCGCGGCCGCTACGGCGAAGGTCGCCGCACTGCGCACCCAGACGTCGGTGCGATAGAAGGCGTAGCTGTCGATGCGTTCGGCGAAGTAGGCCAGCAGGTTGTTGCCCCATCCCCAGAGCGGAGCCAGCAGGTTCTGCGCGATGCGGCCGTAGGCGCTGTACGGGGCCAGCAGTGCGACCAGTGAGCCGATGCCTGCCGCGAGTGCGGCGATGAAGAGGGCCAGCACGGTGTAGCGCAGCGCCGTTTTCGCGGGCGAGTAGCGGAAGCGGTTCTTCGTGCGTTGGCCGGCGAGGTGCGATATGCCGTCCTGCATCACGCCCAGCGGGCAGACGACCGAGCAGTAGACGCGGCCGAAAAGCAGCGTGGCGACGACGAGCGCCGCTACGACGCCGACGTTCACGGCCAGCAGGGCCGGCAGGAACTGGATGCGTGCCAGCCAGCCGAACCACGCGTGGAGCGTGCCGGTGAAGTCGAGAAAGAGCAGCGTGACGAGCGCGAAGCAGACGACGGCCGCTGCGATTCTGAGTTTGCGTAGCATTCGATTCGGTTTTGGTTGTTCGTTGTTTTCCGTTCAGGGGCAAAGATAGGAAAATCCGGATGACGACAGATGCGTTGTCTGTATTTCCAACGGTCGTTTTATGTGTTTTTGTGTTCGTCCGCAAAAATGGCCTTCGTCGGTTTCGGTGGGCTCTCCAACGTCTGCCGCCCTGCGCGGCGGATTGCGACTCGTATTCGCCCGCGCGGTTCCGACCGTCGGCGTGCCGTCCGCACTCAGCGTCCGGCCGCCTCGACGAGCTGTCGGATTTCGCGGTCGGCCTGCGCTGCACCGCTGCCGCGGATGGGGACGCCGCTGCGCACGGTCGCGCCGGGGCAGAGCCGTCGGATGTCGGCTTCGCTGCGGCCCATGCGGCTCCCTTCGTGCGTCATGAAGGGGATGAGGGTCTTGCCCGTGAAGTCGTGCGCTGCGAGGAAGGTCGCGACGGGCGGTGCGACGGTCGACCACCAGCAGGGCGAACCGATGTAGATCACGTCGTATCGCCCGGCGTCGGGCAGGTCGGTTTTCAGCGCCGGACGGTAGTCCGCGGCGATCTCGCGCCTGGCCTGATCGACGACGGCGCGGTACTCCGCGGGGTAGGGCTTCTGCGGGACGATTTCGAAGAGATCGGCACCCGTGGCCGCAGCGATCCGTTCGGCCACGGCGCGCGTGTTGCCGCTGTGGGAAAAGTAGGCCACCAGCACTTTTTTATCGTTCGGCGCCGTTTGGGCGTCGCCGCTCTCGGCGGCAGCGAAGAGGGTGGTGAGCGTCAGAAGAATCGTTTTCGTTTTCATGGTTCTTGTCGTTTGTCTGCCGGTCGGTGCCTCCCGACCAGCGTTTCATCTGCAAAGATAGGGCGGCGGATCATGCCGGACGATAGACGGATTACGGAGATTCTTACCATTTTTACCGCTCGGAACAGTCGGCCGGACAGCCGGTTGCGCAATGCGTCAGTTGATGTTTCTGTACCTGTTGGGAGTGCAACCGACCACGTTCTTGAAGAGTCTGGTAAAGTGCGCAGGGTATTTGAATCCCAGTTCGTAGGCC